>Ga0209541_10000286_pt1 | contig 99477 bp, 93 predicted proteins | sample RifCSPlowO2_01_FD_184027 | JGI IMG/M metagenome (GOLD analysis project Ga0209541, IMG submission 184027) | Groundwater microbial communities from Rifle, Colorado - Rifle CSP2_plank lowO2_0.1 (SPAdes) (version 2) | ecosystem: Environmental > Aquatic > Deep subsurface > Groundwater | place... | reverse complement strand
CGGCTCCAATGACCTTGCCTTTCTCCAAAAATACGCGCATCAAACGATTATTATCCGAAAGCTCAAACGTATCGTCCGCTGTTTCGCGATCTGCCATACCAAGAAATGTCAGATTAATGCCGAGATTTACGAGGGTATAGGCGGGAATGGCCTTAAAAATCCGGGCCTCGCGGTTAAACAACATGTTCATTGCAGCACACCTTCCCTGCAAAAAGGCGCTCGTCCAATTGCCTACCGTTATCCTTCTTTTTAAAAAAATATCGTAATATTCGGCGGCGTCCCCGGCGGCAAAAATATCAGGGTCGGACGTCCTTAAATATTCGTCGCAAAACAAGCCGGCGTTCTTTTCAATATCCGGCAAAAAAGAAAAATCCCGCGTAAGTCCGATGCCCAACGCCCATAACGGCGCCTTTATATGCTCTCCGTTCTTTAGATAAAATTCGTCATTTTTAATGAGACTGATCTCCGCGTTCCTGTGGATAACGGCATCGTGCAGTCTGAAATTCTCCTCCATTATCCTCGACCCCTCTGCGCCGAACCTCGCCTCCCCTCCCCAATACTTTCCGCGCGCCAACATATGGACCTCGAACCCGCGCAGGGAAAATATTTCCAAAAATTCAAGCGCGATGAAACTTTCGCCGACGATGAGAACTTTTTTTGCCTCGCCAGTAAGGCTATGGCCGAGGGCCTCCGCCCCGTTAATCGCCGCATAAATCACATCCATATCTTCAACATTCCTCATCATCAAAGGCTCGATCGGAGTTGTTGATGAAAAAACTTCGCTTAATTTCCTCGGAGTCCCGCCGGAAGCAACGAGTAATTTTTTATACGCGAATTGTTTGTTGTTCTTAGTTAAAACCTCTTTTTTTACGGTATCAACCATAGCAACGATAGTCTCCGTATAGAGATCAATATTTTGCGATTGGTATTGCGCCACGTTTCTCAAAAATACTTTTTCACGGGCTATCTTTCCTTTTAAATACGCGGGAATAAGTACTTTGGAATACAGAGGATAGCGCTCTCTATCCAAAATGGCTATCTTTGCGTCCGCATCCAGAGACCGCAAAGTTTCGGCGGCGGTCGTGCCCGCGATTCCTCCGCCGATAACCAAATAGTCCGCTGATTCCATTCAGCGCATTATATCATTTTTTGGCTTTCGGAAGCTGACCAAAAAGCCAACACGGCTATCACGATGCCCGTGATTACCATCAGCAGATTATGCAAATTTTCCGGCAACCCCGCGTAAGGCATGAGGATTATCCAAAGGCCCAAGACGCCGTTTACCCAATGTTTCCACATATTTTTATAATAATACTAATCCCCCCGACCTAGGTCGAGGGGATTAGTATTTAGTAGCGGTTTCTAAAACCGCCTCCGCCTCCTCCGCCACCTCCACGGGGCGGGCGAGCGGTCATGGGTCGGGCTTCGTTGACGGTGATTTTTCGTCCGTCCAACTCTTTGCCGTTCCAGATCTCAATAGCCTTTTCGGCGTCAGCATCGGAAGACATTTCCACAAAACCGAATCCTCTAGACCTGCCGCTCATGCGGTCAATTACGACCGAAGCGGAATCCACCGGACCGGCTTGCGAAAAGGCCTCTTTGAGACTTTCGTCGTTAGTGTCGTAGGAAAGACTCCCTACATATAACTTTTTAGCCATCTAACTTTTTAGCTAACCTGATAAAACTTGCTCTGTAGGCAGACCTTTCCTACTGAAGACAATAAATTGAGTATATACCCGAAAAATCTTTGTGTCAACAATCAGAATTACTTGCCATTTCCTTTCATTTCTTCTCTAAAGATTTTCAATTCTTTTTCAATATCGTTGAGCCGCTTTTGTATGTCATTTAATATATCAAGCTCCGTTTTTATTTCATAAGCAACTTTTTCATCCATCCTTTTTTCTTTTCTTAACCCAGAGATAATAATAGCATCGCCAATGAAAAACGACACAAAAAGCCCCGTAAAAAGAAGTATCGTAACGCTTACGAAAATAGAAACAGGGCCAGTTAAAAACGGGATGGCATCTGCAATCATCCACACCCCTCGCCAAAAAAGTACTATCGCGACAGCGCCAATAAAAGCATAAATGGCGGGATGTCTGCTAAGAGCGGCTCGAATACTATCTTCCAATTTATCGAAAAAACTAAGTATTATTTTCATATTAAGTATTATAAATCATTTTGTGGCATCAAAGTATAGCAGTTTAATTAGTTCTTATAAGAAGAAAAATTTCCAAAATGCCGATTGAGCAAGCTCATACTTTAAATTATACTAGAAAATAAAAAAGGCCTTGCTGGATTTTAACTAGCAAGGCTTGGAATAGCTATACTTATTCTTCATTGATAAGCGCTTTTTTTGCTTTAGCGACCTTGAAGCCTTCTTGAGCCTGTATATACCACTTGAGGATGGGGCCATGACTCTTGATCTCTTTCTTAAGACCCCCAATCTCTTCCTTGAGCTCTCTGTTTTCTTTTTTCAAAAGCTCCAGTTGGGCCGAGTTGCGGCGCTTGCTTTTCTCAACATCAAGCTGAGCACGCATGCGCCAGTTGGAGTCGAGAAAGTTATCAAAAAATTTCTTAAACCTTTCCCAAGTTTTATCGCCCGCGCGCGAGCTTCGTTCTACGCCGTTTTGTACCAACAAGCGGCGATAACGCATTTTTAACGCTCCCAGTGTTTGCGACTTTCCGGTTTCCTCACTTACTTCCTTAAGAACCTCCTGCCAATCAATTTTCCCGTCGCTCGTGCGCTCTTTAACCGAGCGTTCCAAGAGCGCATCGGAAGAAGTCGAATATCTTTTTGCCATAATTCTACCTCCTTATAATGTTTTTGTTGTCCGCCAAGATTATAGCAGGTATTAAAATCGTGTCAAGCGCTTGTTTAGTTTTGAAATTCTATATAGAATCAGATAATACAAAGGCCGAGGAAATTTATTTCTAAAAATATTTAAAAAAATGGCATCAAAAGGAAAAAGAGTCACGGCAGATTGCAGAAAATTTCCGAGCAAAAAGAAATGCACTCTGACGATTTCAGGCAGTATGACTGAAGTGTATCCGATGGCAATGGCCCACGCCGTAAAAAGCCACGGGCATAAAAACACTCCGTTGTTCCGTAAACAGCTCCGCTCAACAATTAAATAACAAAAATCCCAGAATTACATTCCGCCTTCCGGCTTGCAATACCGGCAGGATTTGCTGTGGGTTGCGACTTCCGCGATCGCGGAAAGTCCAACGAGGATAAATATCAATTTCGCCAGCGTGGAATCCATTCCGCCCAAAAGCGCGCTGATGTCCCACCCAAAAAGCGCCCAGATGCCCCAGTTAAGTCCTCCTATCACCAACAGAATAAATGTTACTTTGTGAAGTGCTTTCATAATAATTTACTCTTAAAATAAACCTAAAATCGACCTTTTTAACACAAAATGTATATGCTTTTATTATACCAAACTATAAAAAAAGCGCTTCCACAGGTGGAAACGCCAGCTAAACTTCGGCAATATTTTTCAAGCTGTTTGTAAATCTTTTTCCCTAAGACTTTCAAAGTAAGCCAATTTTTCTTTAAAGATCTTGACGTGGGGAGAGGAAACTATAGCAAGAACCTTCACAATGATATTTAAAATATCTATCTTCCCTTCTAATACGGGCATCTCTAGCCTATACACCCAGATTGGAATGCAGGGATTAGTCTCCGCAAATTGCCTAGCTGCCCGCATGGAAGGTTTATGCTGGATATGAATACGAAGTATTCTCCCATTCCTTCCGCATCGAACATGCCGCCCGACGATGAAATCAATGCCGGCGCCGTCCAAGCCTCTGTTTCTTTCAACGAACGCGAAAACTTTGTCTGCGAACATCAATTCCTCGAGAATCAATATGGCGGCTCGCTCATGAAAATTATCCTGCTTTATTTCAGAACCGGCTTCTCTAGGATGTTTATTGCAATTCCCGTTTGTTCTTCTTAAAAATTGTTTGCGCCACTGAAATGATTTACTCAAGATGATTACCTCCCGTATTTTTATTTTCTGCCAATCTGTTTTAAGTTTAAATTTTGCTTAAATATTGTCAAATCGGCGAGAGTGGATAAAAATATTTTAATATTATATAGTATATTATTGAAGTATTCCCCGGTAGCTCAGCGGTAGAGCGGCGCCCTGTTAAGGCGACGGTCGCAGGTTCGATCCCTGCCCGGGGAGCCAGATGAAACAGAATTATATAATAGCAATTATAGTTTTATTGATTCTGGGAGCGGGGGGATACTTCGTTTTTATTAAAAATAATATGGAAACGCCTAAAATCCAGAAGCGCACAGTCACGATTGAAACAAATATGGGAACGATAAAATTTGAAACATACGACGCCGACGCGCCGAAAACGGTTCAGAATTTTATCACGCTAGCCCAAAAAGGTTTTTATGATAATCTTATTTTTCACCGAGTTATCAATGGCTTTATGATCCAAGGAGGAGATCCGTTGGGCAATGGCACGGGAGGCCCGGGATATCAATTTGAAGATGAATTAAACCCCGCGACTCCGTCTTTTAAAGCTGGGTATAAAAGGGGCGTTGTGGCTATGGCCAACGCCGGTCCAAATACCAACGGCAGCCAGTTTTTTATCATGCTTGCGGATAATCCCCTGCCTCACAATTACACAATTTTTGGAAAAGTAATTTCCGGCCAGGACGTTGTGGATAAAATCGGCCAAACGCCCACCGGCCCCCAAGACCGGCCCATAGAACCAGTCATCATAAAAAACGTGAAAGTTGAGTAAAAATTCAACGCTATGTTAAAATAGTCATATGGCGCAAAAGCCGAAAACTTTGCAGGAGCTTAGGGCTTTGAGCAAGCCCCTGCGGAATATTAATATAGAGAGCCAAGAAAAGCTGAACAAGCTGGACAGGCTCGCGTTTTTTATCACCAAAAAGGTCGGCTCGCCTGGCTTTTTTTTGATAATATTTCTTTGGACAATTTTTTGGATCGGCTGGAATATTTTAGCTCCGGATACTTTGCGCTTTGACCCTTATCCGGCTTTCGTCCTTTGGCTTTTTATTTCCAATATGATTCAGATACTTTTAATGCCCTTGATTATGGTGGGGCAAAATTTGCAGGGGCGGCATGCGGAATTCCGCGCGGAAGCTGATTTTGAAGTAAACACTAAAGCCGAACTGGAAATTGAAACCATCCTTCTCCATTTGGAACGGCAAAACGAACTGATTTTGAAAATCCTCAATCATCTAGAAAACGAGAAAGGGAGTAAAAACGTTCAGTAAAGTTATCAACAAATGGTATTGACAGAAGATAATCGGGTTTGATACACTTAGATTATGACTAAATTTTCAAGTTTTAATAAGTTTGTAGCGGCGGTTGCCTTATTGTCCGTTTTCGCTCTTGTGAGCGCGGTGAGCGCCCGGGTAACCGTTGATAAAGAAGATTCGCATAAAAGAGTAATTGCTCATAACGAAGAAGAGGAGAGCAAAGCGCTTTCTTCTGGTTGCAAAGTTGTAAGAGAAGCAAAGACATTAAAAGCTCTTCGTTGTCCGCAGGCAGTAGCAGCATCTCTATCTCTCGCCGAGGACATAAAAGTTTTTGCTTTAGACGATGAGGAAGTAGACATTTTGAGAAGTCCCCGGCCCAGCGCGGCGAGCGCCAGCGCTAATCAGCAAATCGGCGCTACTATTGTTCACAACAATGGGAACACTGGAAATGGCAGAAAGGTGGTGGTTTTAGACACTGGTTACAATCGTCTTCACCCAGAACTAAGCTCTAGTTATTTAGGAGGAAAAGATTTTGTTAATAATGATAATGACCCGACGGACGATAATGGCCATGGCAGTCATGTGGCGGGAATTATTACCGCCGACGGAATTGATCCTAAAGCAAAAGGCGTGGCTCCTGACGCGGGAATTATCGCCGGTAAGGTGCTTGATGAAAACGGCTCCGGCTATTTTAGCGATGTTGTGGCCGCGATTTATTGGGCGATAAACGGTTCGGACGGTATTTACGGAAATGGCGATGATTTCGGCGCTGACGCAATTAACTTGAGTTTAGGTACCGTTAGGACTTACAAAGGTTTCTGTGACAGCGCCTTGCCTGATTTAACAAACGCCATTAGCTACGCTAAGAATAAGGGGATTCTGGTTGTGGTAGCTGCCGGTAATAGCGGAAACGCAGGCGTTTCTATTCCCGGTTGCATCAGTTATTCAACCACCGTTGGCGCCGTTAATAGCAGTGATTATGTCGCCAGCTTTTCCGGCAGAGGCAATGCTTTGGATATTACAGCTCCGGGAGTAAGTATTTATTCCAGCGTTTTGTTGAATGTCTATGCCACTTGGAGCGGAACAAGTATGGCAACTCCGATGATAAGCGGCGTGGTAGCGCTTATTAAAAGCGCTCATCCGACTTACACTCAAGTCCAAGCAGAGAATAAGTTATTTACTACTGCCAAAGATTTAGGTAAGTTTGGCAAAGATAAAGATTACGGTTGGGGCAGAGTGAGAGCAAATCTGGCTGTTCAATAAATTCAAGCGACTAAAAATCAATACTCGTGCAATTTTATGACTTTGTGATGCTGGCGGATTCTTTCTATGGCCTTGGCTTCAATCTGGCGGATTCTTTCGCGGGTGACTCCGAACTCCTTTCCCACTTCTTCCAAAGTGTGTGAAATGCCGTCGTCCAAGCCGAAGCGCATCCGCAAAATTTTATACTCCCTCGGCATAAGATCCACTAAAATTTCTTTGATATGGTCTTTTAAAAGTTTTCTGGCGGCTTCCTGCGCCGGAGTAAGCATTTGTTTGTCTTCAATAAAATCTCCAAGCGTTGAATCCTCATCGTCCTCGCCCACCGGCGCCTCCAAAGAAACGGTGTCCTGCGAAATTTTCTGAATGTGGTGAATTTTTTCCACCTCTATATTCATTTCCGCAGCCAATTCTTCGGCCAAAGGATCCCTGCCCAAATCTTGCGTCAAGCGGCGCCTGACCTGCTGGTATTTTGAAATAGTTTCCACCATATGCACCGGAATACGGATGGTTTTTCCCTGGTCGGCAATGGCGCGCGTTACGGCCTGGCGAATCCACCAGGTAGCGTAAGTTGAAAATTTATAGCCCTTGCGCCAGTCAAATTTTTCCACCGCCCGAAAAAGTCCGAGATTCCCCTCTTGAATCAAATCCAGCATGGTGAGATGCGGAGTCCTGCCCACATATTTTTTAGCAATGGAAACAACCAAGCGTAGGTTGGCCTGCGCCAGGCGGTTTTTGGCGTCTTCATCGCCGGCTTCAATCCGGCGGGCGAGCTCCTTTTCCTCGTCCGCGGAAATTAATGGAATCCGGCCGATTTCTTTCAAATACATCTGCACAGAATCCGCGGCCGTGATGTCTTGATCCAAAACTAAAGCGCGACGGCCTGCTTTTTTCTTGGCTGGCTTTTCTTCTTTAGCTTGGACGCTTTGAGGAAGTTCCAAAAGCTCCCGCCCTTCCAAAACATCAACACCCGCTGATTCCAAACGGCCGTATAAATCCTCCAAAAAAACAACATTATACTCAACATGCGGGAAAGCGGACAAAATTTCCGGGTAAGTTAAAAAACCGCGCTCTTTCCCCTTTTTAAGCAAAATCTCAACGCGCTCTTCGCTGAATTCTTTTTTTAGCTCGGCTTTGGAGGGTAGTGAAGCTTTTGCTCTACTACCCTCTTTGGTAATTTTTTTCGCTGGAGTTTTTTTAGCTGGCGGTTTTTTAACTGTTTTCTTTGATTTTATTTTCTTTTTAATTTTTCGTTTTTTAATCATAGCGTGTGAAGTTCTTTAGAAATTTTTTGAAATTCTCCCAATAAATCTCCGACGTTTCCTTCGCCTGTTTTTTCGGCGCTGCTTATTTGGGCGTTCAAATAAGCCAGCTTTTCTTTTAAATATTCTTTTTTGAGCTCCCTTTGGCATTTTATCAATTCCGCCTCGGCGTCTATTATGCCGCTAAGAAATAATTCCGCGAAAATTGCCGTCCGCCCGCCTGCCACGACGGTTCCGTCGGAGCCAGAAGAAATTAACGCGCTAAGCGCCGGGTCAAGCTTGGGTACCAACGCCGGATATTCCGCGACAATTCCCAAAACTTTTTCTTCGAGCAGTTCTTTTCTGGTTTTTGGTTTTGACGCTGAATTTTCAAAAACATTTTCCGTTCCCTCCGCTGGCTTATTTTTTTCGGAAGCCGACCAGACAGCTTCCTCTTTTATATTTAAAATCCTGCTTACTTCTCTCACCCAATGCGCGCGCTCTAAATCAGCCAAAGAAGATATAACCGGCAAGACAGTCCGCTGAAATTCTCGCTTGGCTTCAGGAGAATTCGGCTTGTGTTTTTTTAGCGCCGAATCTATGTAAAATTGCGCTATATGCCGCGAGGCCGAAACCGCTTTTTGCCAAAGCGCCGGATTTTTATAGACTGCATCCGCCGGGTCCTTAAGGCCCGCGTCCAAAGCCCCTGCGACTCGGACGTCGAATCCGCCAGCCAAAGCCAAATCAATGCCGCGTTTGGAAGCGCCTTCGCCAGCCGAGTCCATATCAAAAGCCACAATAAGTTTTTCGGCAAGCCGTCTTATTGTTTTCAATTGGTCGTGGGTTAAAGCCGTTCCGGAAGCGGCTACCACGTTTTTTACGCCCCCCTGCCATGACATTATCACGTCCATATAACCCTCAACTAAAACGCATTCGGACGCGCGTAAAATTTCGCTTTTGGCGAAATTTAGTCCGTAAAGAATTTTGCTTTTTTGATAAAGCGAAGTTTCCGGAGAATTAACATATTTTGCGACTGCTTCAGTCGCTCCGACAGCTTGGCTCGTCGGAGCTTCCAATATTCTTCCTCCAAAAGCCACAACTCTCCCGCTGTAATCAAAAATCGGAAACATAATCCGGCCGCGAAACCGGTCGTAATAACCCTGCCCGCTTTTTACCACGAGGCCCGAATTTTCCAAATCTTTTTCGGAAAAATTTTTTTGCTTGAGATGCGCGCCGAGCGCGCGCCATTCGTCCGACGCGTACCCCAAACGAAAAGTTTTTATGGTTTCATCTTGCAAGCCGCGCTTTTTGAGATAATCCAGTGCGGTTAAACCGCCAAGTGGCGGTTTAACCGCCAAGTTGGATTCAAAAAACTTGCAAGCTTCCTCCAAAAGCGCGAACTGCCGGGTTCGTTCGCTTTTCAAACGAGGGTCCTCTCTTTTTAATTCCACTCCGGCGCGGTCGGCCAGAGTTTTAAGCGCGTCGCCAAATTCAACTCCTTCAATTTGTTGGATGAATTCAAACATATCACCTCCCTTTCCGCAGCCGAAACAATGCCAAATCTGCCGCGCGGGAGAAACATTAAATGAAGGCGTCCGCTCGTTGTGAAATGGACAAAGCGCCTTAAAATTCACGCCAGCTTTTTGGAGCCTGATATAGGAGCCCACTAGCTCCGCAATATCCAAGCGGTTTTTGATTTCATCAATTTGAGAAGACATAATGTGGAATAATTATATCATATTACTTTTTATTTCAAAATATCCCAGATGGCCGGGTCTTCTCCGCCGTCTATTTTGAATATCGCGATTCCTCGCACCCCAAGTTTTTTGGCAAGATTAATTTTATCTTTTATGGCAACCGCGTCGCTCCACCAAAGTAATTTAAGCGGCGAAGATTCTGTTGTGGTGGATATGTACATAAAGCTTAATTCTCCAGCTATGTTTCTTTGAGGAAAAACCCCTAAGTCCTTGGCTAAATCCAAAGCGTATCTCGGATTAAACGCCGAAATTAAATTATATCTAAAACCTTCTTCCGCAAGAGGTTTAACGTCAAATTCATAGCCGTAAGTCGCCACGCCTATAATAAGCTTCTTTTTTGAAATATTTTTTGCGGCAAGATTCACTACTTTTTCAACCCACTTCGCATCGGCAATCGGAATATAGGGGCCCAAAGCCGATTTGTTCAAGCGCAAATCTATCGTACCCTGATCGTAAGTCATCAACCTCACGCGGTCGCAATATTTATTGATCGCGACAAAATCATTGGCGTATCGGATATCTTTGGGAATAGTGTCATACCTAGAATCAAGCGGTGTGCGCGCCTCAATAGTGCACATCACCCACTTTTTTCCCATGCGCTGGTAAAGGCCTTTAAGGAACGTTGAAAAATAATTTTTCGTTTCCGCTTTTTTGCCTTCAAAATCAATATCAATGCCGTCAAACCCTTTTTCTTTAACCAACAAGGCAATCTCGTCCTCAAGAGCAATGCGTGTTTTTTGATTTGAAAGAATACGGTGAATTGCTTCGGTGTTGCTCCACATTACGGTGGGAATAATGCGAATCTTTCGTTTTTTTGCTTCGGCGATAAGCGTCGTCCACGGCTCCTCGTCTATTTTCATAGCGTCAAAAAGCGTCCCTTCATTTTTGACCGTGTAGCCGAATGGATTTATTTCTTTAAAAGAATCAATGTGCGCCAAAGCGTCGGCCGTCCCCGTGGCCGTCCGCCAATATGGAATCCAGCCGGATATTTCCAGAGGCGGCGTGGCGGTTTTCGCGTAGGCGCCCGAAGGCGCCAAAATCAAAAACACAGCAAGCGCGAATTTTAAAATCATTTGTTGTATAATTTTTGAATTTTTAAAAAAAATATCATCAGCAAAAATGAAGTAAGAGACATTATAGGAATAGTGATATATCCCAGCTCAAAAACATAACGTTTAGCGCAAGAGACGCTTAACTGGAGAGCATCGCAATTAAAAAACGGCGAGCCCCCGAAAGAGAGATAATTATGGTAAAGCGAAACAACGGTTCCGACAAAAAGCAGAGCCAAAGCGTAATCAATAATTTTATAATCTTTTCTATAAAGCGCCATCCCCAAAAGAATTACTTGAGGGTAAATAAAAATCCGCTGAAGCCAGCAAAGCTTGCAGGGTTCATATCCGGCGTAGTCCGAATAAAAAAGGCTCAAGATTAGGGAAGCCGTTGCCGCCAGAAATGCTAAAAGCATTCCATGCCGTCCGAAAAAATTTAAAATATAATTTCTTGTTTTGGGGAAAAACATTAAAACCAACGCCCACACCAAAAAAATTTGGGCGAAAAGCGTGAATATCGCGGAGATTTTATTTACATATTCCAAAAGCATATTATTTGGGCAAGGGGCTCACTTCGCTTTCGCTTTGGCGAAGCGGGCAGCTTGTTTTTTTAGACAATGTTTCTAGCGGCACTTCTCCGCTTTCCCTGCTTCCATCGGCAAACTCCCATGTTGGATAGCCGGATATTTTTTTATCGTTGCACAAGGGCAATTGGCTCCGGCCATCCGGCGTTGAGCATTCCACATATGGCAAAAATTTCTCGGAACTTCCAAACATCTTTTTTTGGTTCTGGCAGTGAGGACACCAAAAAGCGCCGTAAAAAATCGCGCCCTTGTCTTTCAAGCATTTGGTGAAATCATCGTATTTGGAGGGGCTGCTATCGGCTTTCATTAAAAACCAAGCCCCGCCGACGATTATCGCCGCCCCCGCGGCAATCCAGATCGCGATATTTTTTATTTGCATGCTACTAAAATAACTCTTTTGTTATGTAATATCAAATATCCCGCCTCGTCCGTTGTGATACGAACATTTTCCGCAATCCTCGTTATGCCCCGGATATGATTTGTTTAAGAGCTTCGCCATATCCGCGAGTTTTTGTTCAATCGCGCCTAAATCAATTTTCACGAGGTCCACGTGGCTCGCGAACTTCACTTCGATTGATGGATTGCTTTTGTCTTTCACAAAATAATGCAGAAGATATGCCCTGTCAGAAACTTTGCGCCCGTGTTTTTTAAACATAAATCCGTAGGCCGCTAATTGGTCGCGGTAATATTTTTGTTTGTCTTCCTTCGGCGCGTTGCCGGAAGATTTATAATCCGCCGGTATCAAACGGCCGTCGGCCTCCACCAGCACATCGTCAATTTTGCCCGTGAGTTCATAACCAGCGCCTTCGTCAACCACTTTCAGCGCCCCCGTCTTCGCCCGCCATTCGTTAAGCGTATCAATATCTTCAAATGGCTTGATGCCCTCTTTTTCAAGCTCTTTCGCTTCGGGCGGGAACGCGCCATCCGCCCGGTATTTGTCATACCTGGCTTTCAAAATGCTGTCCATCGCCGAATTTAAAAGCAACGGCAACATCGGCGCTTTTTTATAATGATTGTCCGCCCAAAAACAGCTTCGGCACTCGGTGTACCCGTAAAGTCCGCTCGGGCTTAATTTCCATAATCCTTCTTTTGTTTTCATTAATTAAATTATTCTAACATATCAATTTAAAAAGCGTTCGCTGGGGACTTGTCAGTAGTATTCCCGCTGAAAGTCACGTTCGTCGCCTGAATCGTTGAATTTGCGGAAATAAAAGCGGTGGAATTACCGGTCGGAGCAGTATGATTATTAAATTCAAAGTTAGTGAGCGTGGAAGTGGCGCGGTCATAAAGCCGCATTCCGGCAAGATAATTATTTTCAATCCGCCCGTCCGATAAATTAACGCTCCCGCCAAAAACTCCGATGCCCGCTATCGCGTTGGGGTTGCCTCCATCGCCTCTTCCGCCGTAGCGCAAAGTAAAACCCCCGCCGTAAAGATATCCTCCGGCGTTCACCTCCATTCCGTACCACTGTGCCGGAGCGGAATCCGCCACGGAAGTGAAAATTATGCTATCTTTGTTCGCGCCTTCAAGTTTTAAAGCGCCGTTAACCACAAATCGAGAATAAGGCGTAAGTCCTTTCCAAACAGCGCCTGTCTCAATAATCGCCGCGGATCCAGCCGCGACTTTTGGATTTTCGTAAGGATATTCGCCGATTAAATAAGGAATGGCGTTAGCGTAAATTGTAGTAGTGCCGGAGGCCGTAGAAATTGTTCCCGAAAGCGCGATGCCATTTTTGCCGTTTCCCGCGCCGGAATTTCCAGAAAAAGTACTGGCGCCGTTTATAGAATAAGCCGCGTAAGAAATATTGTTGGTAAAAACATTATCCGAAACGGACGCGGACCCGCCCTCCGCTTTAAATCCGTAATAATTTTCCAAAAAAGTATTTCCGGAAACTGTCGGCGAGCCGCCGATGATGTAAAGGCCTACGTTGTCCGTCGTTGTTGTGCCAACGGAGAAAATGCTGTTTTGAACCGTGGAATTGGAAGTTATTAATCTCATTCCCACAGAAAAGGAACTCTCAAAAATTGAATTGGAAATCGTTACGGAATTATCAATTACGCTGAAAAGCGCCCTGCGTTCCAAAGGAATATTGCTGGTAAATCCGCCGCCGTATTTAAAACGGGTATAACTCACGCTGGAATTTTGACTGCTTGAGGTAATCCGCACATTTCTCCAACTGCCCGAGAATGGCGGCGAGGATAAGCTGGTAAATAAAATATTGTTCTCCGCAGTGCCGTCGGATTTTAGAGTGCCGTTCACAATCAAATCCGCCGTGTCGCCCATTTTTACCGTAACTCCCGGTTCAATCGTCAAGGTTTTTCCAGCGGGCACCGTAAAATTCTCGCTTGGCCTTATGATGTAAGTGCCCCAAGATTTTTTGAGAACGCGGTCAGCCGATAATGTGGAATTTTGGGAAATTAAATAATGCAAAGAATTCCTGGCGCGCGGAGTCGCGGTAAGATTTGCTCCAACCGCGTCTTTTCCGTTTTTAATAAAACTGTTGGAGGCGCCGGAATTGGAAGTGCTCCAGTTTGTTGTATCCGTGCCAGCGATATCGGGGTCAATTCTTTCCATTGTGGAATAAACTCCGCCCGCGGCGCCCCCGCACCATCTTCCGGGACAAAGAGCGGTTTGGTCAATGGTAGTTGAAGCTTTAGAAAGAATTAAAATTTCTCCTGAATTTCCAAGCCCGGAGCCAGAGCTCAAGCCAGAGAAAGGCACAATCAAATCAGCCGCGACATCACTTACAGTATTATCATTCGTCCTTTCTATTAAATAATATCCTCTTGCTGAAACAGCCCCCAAAAGATTAATGTATGGGGCGCCGTCGCTCGCGTATAAAACCCAATTCGCGAGATTCACGCTTTGCGAACTTCTATTATAAAGTTCAATCCATTCGTCGTTCGCGAAAGGCGCGGACGTCCCGGCCCACGCCACTTCGTTAATGACTACCGGACGCAGGGAGAGCTCCGCGGTTTTTGTCGTCTGCGCGCTTTCGTTGCCGGCGCCGTCAACCGCTTTGGCTTTGAAAATATAAATTGAGTCGTCTGTCGGCAAAGAATAAATAGTAGAAGTGGCGGTGGTGCTCGCAAAATTAAATCCAGAGCATCCGCCAACTGGCGGACTGGATTTTTCACACTCAATTATATAATGATTTAGATCGTTCGCCGTTGAAGACCAAACTAAAGAAACCGTGGACGACGCGAGCAGGCATCCGTCTGAAGAAAGCGAGCTAGAACATTCGCTCACCGAAAGCGAAATATCGGGCGGGGTTGTGTCCGGCGGCTCCGAAGTTTCAGTCCCGCCAAGCGACTGAACCTCGGAGGACGTCGTGAGAATTTGAACAGATGGAGTTGGCGATCCGCCACCGCCAAAGCCAGCCGAGCCCCCGCCAATGGCTTGCAGTTGCAGAAAAGGAGGCAAAGACCCACTTTCCGTATTCCCACCCACTTGCGACATTCCAACATTCTCAAGAATGTTGGAATGATTTTCCTCCTCAACTCCGCCCGGAGAAACACCGAGTGTTGAGGAGCGAGATATTTCACTTAGACGTCCGACGTCTAAGTCCGATTTTGCGCCCACAATCTCTTCACTTGGCGGTTTAACCGCCAAGTTGATTTGGAAAGCATTGTCGGGAATTTCCGAAACCAGAGGTGTCGGCTCCGGCTGGCTTATCCCAACAACGCTGGCCAACCTATCTAAAACAGATTTATTTTTAGCGAATAATTTCTTTTCCTTCCTCTCCTTTTCAACTTCCTCAAAAAATAATCTCACAACGCCCGTCCCATGCAAAACAGCTTGTTTGGAAAGATGAGACCAGTAGTCGGTGAGGACAAGCTTGTCTTGGTCTTCAATAAAATAAAGCCTAGAATCAGTAATGATATTTGTCTTTATCTTCGCGAGTTTATATTTATCTAAGCCAACACTTAAAATAAATTCCGCAACATCACCAGTAGATAGTGTTTGTTTTATAGTCTTCCCCTCCAGTGGTTGAAAATAAATTTGGCTTTTATCTGGCGTTGTATCCTTACTGAAAAAATTATTATTAGAATAACTCGCTATTGAATCAAAATATCCCGCAAGTGAAGAAAAATGCGCCGGTTGCGAATCACTATGATATATCATAGTAGATAGCCCAGATATGGTTTCGGTATTCCATTTATCAGCCCAATGCTCGTAAGGGCTCGCTTGGTGAAAAAGTTTATCTCCGTAGGGCGGGTGCGCGTCGTTCCTGGTATGGTCCGGCACGGACATATCTTCAATCAAATGCAGAAGATGCCCCAAGCCATCCAGCCCGCGCGATTTATCCACCCAAACATAATCATAAACAGCGCGATCCCAAGAGTAATCCGTTGGCGCGCCAAAAATTCCGGTAATTGCTCCGGCAAGCGGCCGGAAAGCGCCGGCCTGCGCTAAAGTATTTTGCGCCCAATTTTTCGCCGAGAGCTGGCCGAATAAACCTCGGTTATAAACAGGATCATAAAAATGATGGAGCGCCCTTACTCCGTCATCTTCTCCAATACTCCCTACTTCAACTGCGGCAGATTCAATTGCCCCCAATTTAAGCTTTGGATAGTAAGCATTAAAAGTTTTGATTATCTCCTGCGTTAATGCCTTATGCGTTGTTTCTGGTTCGTAAGCTGATGAAAAAATTGGGGACAGTGCCAGCGTCCCCATGATTATTATTTTCAGTATTTTCAGAGTTCTAAAATTTTCCATAAGCCTTTTTGATTTTTTCCTAGTAGAATTTCGTATTTTATCACTCTATTTTCATCAGTAATAACAAACCAAGCTTCATCCTCGTTTAATTTAGATTTTCTTAAAGAAAGAAATCTTTCAATGACTTTATTTAAATTTCCTGTGGTTTTGGCTTGTAATAAATCCGCGCGCACATTTTCTTGATCGTCTATAAAAACGTATTTCGCTGCCAAGTCAGTATCCCCTTTTTTCAGAGCGTCAATAAAAAGCGCCAAGGTTTCCTCCGGCGTTTTTCCGCCGTAAGTATCGGCCTCATAAAGTTTTTTTAAATCCTCATACTGCTTTTGCGTTTTCCTCGCCTCCAACCAATCGCGCAATATCCGCGGATTATTATAAAAATCCGCCCCATAAATCACCAAAAATCCCAAAACCACAATCGCCAAAAGCCCGGCAAAAAATTTCCAAAAATGTTTATTAAGCAAGCTCATAAAACAATGCTAACAAACCCCCTGCCACCGTCAACCCCCACACGCTCTCTATTTTGCGGAAATCAAATTTAAAAAAATAAATTTTTCATTTTCGGAAGGGGCGAGATTCGAACTCGCGATCCCGTTTCCGGGATGCTCGCTCTCCAAGCGAGTGCCTTAGACCACTCAGCCACCCTTCCAGCGCTGAAATTATATCTCTAAATTTTCTTTCTAGCAAGAATCGCGACGCGCGATAAGTTCGCCGGAAAATCCTTCGGCTCAAGCGGGAGAGAATGGATATCTTCAAATCCCGCCCCGCGGCATATCTCGCTAAGCTCGGCTAGACTGTGGGGCTTGAATTTGTAAACCATACCTAAAACCGCGCCGGCTGGGCTTTGCTTCACGCCGAGGTTCAAAAAGCTTCCGCCCGGCTTCAGAATAAGGGAGAGGCGCTGGATTGTCTTCTCGGCGTCAACATGCTCCAGGGCGCCGCTCAATAAAATAGAGTCAAAAAAATTTTGCTGGATTGAAATTTTTCTTCCGCTTCGAAAATCAAAAAGCTCCTCGGGAAAATTTAAATCGTTCCTGAAAACAGAAATATTGCTGATGCCGTCTTTTACAATAACATCCTCCAGCTCCCGAAGCATCCGCGGTTCTATATCCGAAGCGTATATATCGGATTCCGGAAAACGCCTCGCAAAATAAAGGGCAAAAAGACCGGTTCCGCACCCGCCGTCAAAAATTTTCGCGCCGGGAGAAAAATTAAAGTCAATCCGGTCAAGAAAACTCTCAACTCCTCGTTTAAAACCGGAAAGGGTCAAAAAAGCGCCATAGATATTAGCGAGAGAGCCGTACTGTAAATGGTGATTAGTTTTCATCATAGCTTTATTTTATCAAGCGCTCATCTCACGGAGTCGTTTAATTCTCTCCTCTATCGGAGGATGGGTCATAAAAAGGCGCATCGCTTTCTTTTTAAACGGGCTCGCCTCGCTTCGCTTGCGAAGCGGGTCCGCGAACCAAAGATGGGCAGTTGTGGGAGTGGCGTGAGCCGTTGGAATCGGAACTTTTGAAATTTTCTCCAAAGCGCTGGCCAACCCTTCGGGATATCTGGTAAGCAAAGCGCCGGAAGCGTCCGCCAAAAATTCGCGTTTTCTGGAAATTGCGAGCTGTATTAAAGTTGTCGCTATCGGCGCCAAAATTGAAAGTACCACGCCGATTAAAATAAAAAGTCCTCCGCCTTCCCTATTATCATTCCGGCCTCTTCCCCACCATAAACTTCTCATAAAAAAATCGGCGAGCAAAGAAACAAAACCGGCCAGCACCACGGCTACGGTTGAAAGCAGCATATCGCGGTTTCCAATATGCGAAAGCTCATGCGCCAAAACGCCCTCCAACTCTGTTCTATCCAAAATATCCAAAATGCCGGAAGTTACGGCGACCACAGCGTGCTCGGGGTCGCGGCCAGTGGCGAAAGCGTTCGGAGCCCTATCGGTCACCAAAAAAATCCTTGGCATTGGAAGCCCCGCGGCGATTGTGAGATTTTCCACGATATTATAGAGTTCCGGCGCGTCCTTTTTTTGAATCGCTTTCGCGCCTGTCATCGCCAAAACAATTTTATCGGAATACCAGTAAGAAATAAAACTCATAAAAATACTGAAAATCACGGCAAAAAATAAAATGCCTGGATTGCCGTAGATTTGCGAAAAAATCCAGCCCAAACCAATAACCACAATCAAAAAAACGGAGAAAAGCGCCCAAGTTTTCCGGATATTAGAATCGCGATAAGTGTAAATTGTCGCCATATTTTTTTATTTTCTGCTTCGCCTAAGATATATAAAGAAAATGACCACCAGTGACGCCAAGAGCAGATAAAACAAAAATAATACGAGCTCCATTGACCAGCTTGCCATTTCCAGCCAGGCGGAGGTGTTGGTGGGATCCGCAAGGTTGATTTGCGCGATTCCGTAATGCAAAAAAACAATCACCCCCAAAATCAGGAGTATGTTAAACAGCGCCAAAAATCTTACGAATCGCCAAATCATTTAAAATTTTACTTTTATTGGCTCTTTCTCGGCTTGCGAGTCCACGCCGAAAAATTCCATTTTAGAGAATCCAAAAGAAGACGCGAGAATATTCGTGGGGAAAGTATCTATTTTGGTGTTTAACTCCATCACGTTGCCGTTGTAGAACCTGCGGGCGGCTTGAATTTTATTTTCGGTGTCGGCCAATTCCCTCTGTAAATCCAAAAAATTGGCGTTGGCTTTTAAATCCGGATAATTTTCGGCAACCGCGAAAAGAGTTTTGAGATTTAGCGATAGCGCGTCTTCCGCTTGAGCTTTTTCGTTAAGCGATCCACTTCCGGAAATTGCTTTAGCGCGCGCCATAGTAACATTTTCAAAAACCTGCCTTTCGTGCTGCATATAACCTTTTACGGTTTCCACCAAATTTGGAATCAAATCGTACCGGCGCTTAAGCTGGACATCAATATCCGAGAGCGCCTCTTTAGCTCTATACATCAAAGAAACCAGCCGGTTGTAGGCCAAAATAACCCAAAGCGCGATTAAAACCGCTACCCCCAAAACCCAATATAAAACGTTCATAACTTAAATTATAGCAAAAAAATAAGAAAAATATTAATAATCCATATGTCCTCCACCCATGCCCCCGCCTGCAGGCGTTTCTTTTTTTGCCGGAATTTCGGTGATCGCGGCGCCGATGGTGAGATAATTTGCCGCGACAGAGATGGCATTTATGAACGCCGTCTTGGTAACTTTTAAGGGGTCAATAATTCCTGCTTCTTTTAAGTCGCCAATTTTATTTGTGATGGCGTTAAAGCCCGTCCAGTTTTTCTGCGCGTCGGACTTTGCAAAACGCAATTCCTCAACGACTTTTATGGGCTCGCCGCTATTTGCGACAATAGCCGAAACCGGCGCTTCCAAGGCGCGCTTTAAAATCGCCCAGGATGCTTTCACAACCGCCTGCTCATTTTCTTTTGCTCCGGCGCTGGAAATGCTTACATTAAATAACGCCATTCCCCCGCCCGGAACAATCCCTTCCTCCATTGCGGCGCGGGTTGCCGAAACAGCGTCTTCTACGCGTTGCTTTAATTCTTTTTGGGCAGATTCTGTCGGAGCTCCAACTTTAATCACGGCAACGCCTCCGGCAAGTTTTCCAACGCGTTCTTTTAAATTTTTCTTTTCATATTCCGAATCGGTTTTTTGAATTTGCGCTTTGATTTGGGCAACCCTTTCTTCAATGGCTTTTTTGGCGCCCTTGCCGCCGACTATCGTGGTGTTGTCTTTATCCGCGATTACGCGATGCGCCCGCCCTAAATCCGCCACATGGACATTTTCTAATTTTTTACCGAGATCCTCCGAAATAAAATTGGCTCCCGCCACCATCGCGATGTCCTGAAGCATTTCCTTCCGCCTGTCCCCGAAACCTGGCGCTTTTACCGCCAAAATATTAAATACGCCGCGGATTTTATTTACCACCAAAGTCGCCAGAGCTTCTCCGTCCACTTCATCCGCGATAATTACCAGCTCTTTTTTTCCGGTTTGCACGACTTCCTCCAAAAGTTTTATAAAATCGGAAATCGCCGAGATTTTTTTATCCGTCACTAAAATATAAGGGTCTTCCAAAACCGCTTCCATTTTTTCCTGGTCGGAAATCATGTAAGGAGAAATGAAGCCCCTATCAAATTGCATGCCTTCAACCAAATCGTAAGCGTTGCCAATAGTGTTGGAATCTTCAATCGTCACAACGCCCTCTTTACCTACCTTGGCCATAACATCGGCGATGAGTTTGCCTATATCGCTGTCTTTGGCGGAAAGCGTGGCCACCTCATGAATTTTTTTATTGTCGTTAATTTCCTCTTTTTGCGCTTCCAGTGCTTTGAGCACCGCTTCGCTTCCTTTTTTTAATTCCTCGGCAAGCTGTATGACGTTAAAACCTTTTTCTTTAATAGCTCGCTCGCCTTCTTCAATCATAGCGTGCGCCAAAACAACGGCGGTTGAAGTGCCGTCCCCCACTTTATCGTTGGTTTTGTCGGCGGCTTGTTTTATAAACTCCGCGCCGAGATTTTCATATTTATCCTGAAGCTCAATTTCTTTGGCGACAGTTACTCCGTCAAAAGTCACTTGCGGAGCGCCGTAACTTTTTTCTATCACGGCGGCGCGACCACGAGGCCCCAAGGTCATTCGCACGGCTTCGGCCAATTTGTCTATGCCTTTTTTCATCGCCTCTCTGGCATTTTCATTAAATAAAATTTGTTTTGCTGACATATTTTTATTGAATTATTCCTAAAATATCTTCCTCTTTGGCGATTAAATATTCTTTGTCATCTATTTTAATCTCCGTCGGCCCGTATTTGGAAAATAAAACTTTATCGCCCACTTTCACGGAAAGCGGTTGCAATGTCCCATTTTCCAATCTTTTGCCTTCCCCAACGGCAATAACTTTGCCTTCCATGGGCTTCTCCTTGTCCGCGGTGTCTGGTATCAAAATCCCGCCTTTTGAAGTTTTCGCCTTTTCGTCTTCCGACAATGGCTCAATCAAAACCCTGTCGCCTAGTGGTTTAATGTTCAACATAAGTATATTTTGGCTTCTAAGTTAGCACTCTCGACTAAAGACTGCTAATAGCGATACTATCAAAACTCCCCTTTCCGTGTCAAGGTTACAAACAAAAACGTTTATTCAATAATATCTTTCTTTAATTTACGGGCCTCATGAACAAAAAATTTTTGCCATTTTGCAGGAGCTATTTTTTGAATCATTCGAGGGTAATCTTTTGCTTTTTTTGCTTTCATAAACCGCATGCCCAATTGCAAAGGGTCTATGTTCCAGTCAAATTTGGCCTTGGCTTTTTTGATAAGATCTTGAATTTTAAAGCGGTTTTTTGCGCAAATGCAGAATAGGTCTATATAATCTCTGGCATTTGTGCGCTGATAAATTGTAAATAATTTATTGACCGCAATATCAATAAGGCTATCCACACTGATTCTGCGCGCCAAAACCCCTTTTTCTATGCGCGGGAATGGGAAATAAGTAAATTCCGTTTTGATTATTTTATTGGAAATGTGAAAAAAAATCAAATTTCTATTGAAACTTTGTTGAAAATCCATTTTAGCCGCGCCTACGTTGTCTTTTATTTTCTTGAGCGCAATGTCTAAGTTTAGAGTATCAATTTCAATCTCCGAAAAGAAATCTAAATCTTCGGAATAGCGATGGTGAAGATAAAACTCGGCAAGAGCAGTTCCTCCGGTGAGATAAAAATTTTCTCCCAGAAATTTATTTTGGGCAACCGCATCCAGAAGCCGAATTTGATATTTATCAAGAATGCTAGTTTTTGACATGGAAAATGAGACTTAGAAATTTTTTGCGCGCCGGGTCTAGAGTTAACTTGCTCCAATATTTTTTAAGCGTCTTGGCATTAAGTTTTGTGCCGTTTAGACCGAAATTTATTTTTTGCTCGAGCCTCCAGATTTCATAAGCCTCTCGATTTTTTTTAAGTTCTTTTGTGTTTGTTGACCAATTATACATGCGACCATTATAGCATTTTTAGCTTTAAAAAGCAAAAGGTGCGGGGTCAAGGTTTCTAATTCTAAACCCGCTATGGATTTAAAAATGACTATTCGTCCACGAAACGGGCGTCAATTTATATACCTATATGCTTACCAAGTATTTGTGCGAAAGAGTAAGCGTCTTCTTTTAGTTCTTCCATTAATTTATGCATGATTTTTTCATTGTTGCCAGTTCGAAATAAATAATAAGCAAAGTTATTATTTGCATCATAGATTATGTTATGAGATTTATTTCCTTCCGGATAATGAAAAAATTGATTTTCAAAATCGACTGGAGGTATAAAGTTTTTACTCTTAACGTCATCTAATTTTTGCAACGGTTCTAATTTGCCGTATTTTTCACACATTATTTTCAGTTCTCTGCATTCTTTATCATTCAACCCCTTTTCTTCCTTGTATTTTTCAAGATTATTAATTAAATCGTGTTCCCAAAGCTTATTTTTCGTGAAAGGAAATAAGGACTTTATTCCAAGTTCCAGTGCGTGTTTGAAATTCCAAAATGCAGGTATGAACGCAACAGCTTCATACGGAAAGCCCGGATCTTTTGGATCGCGTTTTAAATAAGCATCCGCACATACACAAGTTGCGCCAATATAACCAAGGGCAAAATCACGCCAATTTGAAATTTGATTAATGCTACGATCCTTCTCTACACTCATTGTTTATAAAATACATTGTGAATATTTTGCACAATGCCTTGAGTTTCGTATTGGCCAAGCGCAAGCCATGTTGGTACACCCAAAACGCAAAGACCATTATTGTCTTTTGAGAAGGCTATTCCACCAGAATTACCACCGTCAATTTTTGCAGAGACATAATAATTTGAGTACGGCAAAGCGCCAAGCGGCATTACCACTGACGTGTCGTGTGCACTTATGATTCCGTTAGTAATCGTTCTAAATGACTGATTGCCTTGAGTGCCCTCGTAATCAATGTTTTTCTTTGAAAAAGCTGGATAACCCAATATCACTACAGGAGATCCTAATTGCATACGAACAGAACATTTTCTTAATGATGAAATGCGATAATTTAAATATGGTATGGGTTTCGAATAATCTATCGCCCCAGCCAACGCGGTGATTTTTAAAGCAGAAATATCTACATCAGAATTCCATGCAGATATAGAGGCCTTGTCTAACCTATAAAAACCGCTGTGCTTGGTATCAGTAGAGCTATCCCCAATCAGTAAATTACAATTTCCTTCTCCTGATATGACATGGTAATTAGTCAGCGCAACATATCCTATTTTTCCTCCAAGATTCCATAAAGAAGCACTCCCTCCAACATCTTGGCCGGCATTAGAACAACTGATTTCTCCTACTCCTGTTAGATAAGGATCTATTTCAGATGCATTTATCTCCGAGGTGCTTGGTAGTTTATTATCTATTTTCTTAGATTGAGATTGTTGTTGCTTTTCTAGTCCTTCGATTTTCTTTTTCAAAATTTCGATATCTTCTAGATTTTGGTCTGTATCGGTTTTTTGTTGCGCTTTGCTTTTAATTTTTTCTGCTTGATAATTTTGATATTGTCTTATTCCAAAATATCCTCCGCCGCCCAAAATTAAAACGCCCGCGATGATTGCGGCAAGAAGCGGCATTTGAATAAATCCGTTTTGATGTTTCATTCCAATAACCCAATTATACTCTTTCTGCCCAAAAATCAATAGCTCTGTTTTTACTGGATTTGTTATGCGACACTTTTGTACGATCGTGATAAAGTGTCGTCTATCTAAAAATTTAAATAGCGCGGCGGAGCCACTGGCCGGTGTATGATTTTTTATGCGAAGCGATTTCTTTTGGCGTTCCGCAGGTAATAATTTCGCCGCCGCCGGAGCCGCCCTCGGAGCCCATATCTATAATCCAATCGGCGTTTTTTAGGATGTCTAAATTGTGCTCAATGACCACCACGCTGTTTCCTTTTTCCACCAGCGCGGAGAGAATATTTAAAAGTTTTTGAATGTCATCAAAATGCAGGCCGGTTGTCGGCTCGTCTAAAATATAAAGCGTCTTGCCCGTGGCTTTTTTGGAAAGTTCAAAAGCAAGTTTTACCCTCTGCGCTTCTCCTCCGGAAAGGGTCGTGGCGGGCTGTCCCAATTTCATATACCCCAAGCCGACATCCACTAAAGTTTTCAGGCGCTGGTCAATCTGCGGAATGTCTTTAAAAAAATTATGCGCCTCTTCTATTGATAAATCCAAAACATCAGCGATGTTTTTATTCTGATATAAAATTTCCAGAGCCTCTTTATTGTACCGCTTGCCATGGCATTCCTCGCATTCCACGTAAATATCCGGCAAAAAATACATTTCTATTTTTTTCACTCCCTGCCCTTCGCAATCCTCGCACCTTCCGCCTTTTACGTTAAAACTAAACCGGCCGGTTTTGTATCCCCTAGCGCGCGCCTCAACAGTGCTCGCGTAAATTTCGCGGACGAACGAAAACACTCCGGTGTAAGTGGCGGGGTTGGAGCGCGGGGTGCGCCCTATCGGCGATTGGTCCACCAACACGGCTTTATCAATATTTTCTAATCCTTCAATTTTTTTGTGCTTCCCCGGCTCTTCTTTTGAGCCATAAAAATATTTTAAAAGCGCTTTCGCCAAAATGTCGGAGATGAGCGATGATTTCCCCGACCCGGAAACGCCGGAGATAACAACCAGCTTGCCCAGTGGAATTTTAACATCAATGTTTTTTAGATTGTGCTCGGATGCGCCCTTGATAACGAGAGCCGCCCCGCGGGAAAAAGTCCGACTTTTTTGCAGATCCAAAGTCGGACTTTGAGGAGCGGGGCGGCTTTTCACTTCTTTCTTTCCGCTCAAATATTCTCCCGTCAATGTTTTAGCTTTCAATAATTCGCGATACTCTCCCTCAAAAATTACTTTGCCTCCGTGTTTGCCGGCGCCCGGACCCAAATCAATAATCCAATCTGCTTCTTTCATCGTCTCGGCATCATGCTCAACCACCAGCACGGTATTTCCCAAATTGCGAAGTTCTTTTAAAGTTTTTATAAGCCGGGCATGATCTCTTGGATGGAGGCCGATTGAAGGCTCATCCAAAACATAAATCACGCCGGTTAAAGCCGAACCTATTTGCGTGGCCAATCTCACGCGCTGGGCCTCACCGCCCGCCAAAGTCGTTGATTCCCTGTCCAAAGTCAGGTAATCTAACCCCACTTCCAGCAAAAATTCTAAACGATGTTTTATTTCCTTAATCAAGGGCTCTATAGGTTTAGCTATTGAAATTTCTTTTTCTCCGCCCGAGGCGAGATCTCGCCCCTTCGGGGCGGAAAAAAATTCTTTTGCGCCGGATACGGAAAGCTCCGCGACCTCTGAAATATTTTTATCAAAAAATTTCACAGAGAGCGCTTCCGGTTTTAGGCGGCGCCCCAAACAAGCCGGACAAATTTCCACTTTCATGTATTTTTCAATCTCTTCCCTCGTCCACTCCGACGCGGTTTCTTTCCACCTGCGTTTTAAGTTTTCAATCACGCCCTCGAATTTCTTTTCACTATTTTTATCTTCGCCGTATAAAATTATTTTTTTGATTTTTTCCGGAAGCTTAGCATACGGAGTATTTAGTGAAAACTTATGCCTCTCCGCTAAATCGGAAAGTATCCACCAATACCACGACTGCCTGCCTCGACTTGCGTCAGGCAAGGCGGGTCTTCCTGCCTTATGCGAAGCCGTCCCGCCTAGACTCGATCTAGTCGAGGCTGGCGCCCAGGGGCGGATGGCACCTTCGGCTAGAGTCAGTTTTTCATTTGGCACGATTAGTTTCGGGTCAACTTCCAAAGTGCTTCCCAAGCCGGTGCAATGCGGGCAGGCGCCGTATGGAGAATTAAACGAGAATAATCTCGGTTCAATTTCCGGAAGTGATACGCCGCAATCGGGGCAGGCAAAGTGCTCCGAAAATAAATTATCGTTAACCAAAACCAAGCCCTTGCCAATTTTTAAAGCGGTTTCCAAAGATTCGCGAAGCCGCGGCCTATCCAATTCTTTATCCACCAAAAGCCTGTCAACAATAACTTCAATGGTGTGGGTTTTTTTTGGGTTCAAAACTTTTCCTTCTGCCTCCTCAATGCGAACGGCTTCTCCGTCAATCCGCACTCTTATAAATCCGCCGCGGCGGATTTCCTCCAAAACCGACCGATGCTCGCCTTTTTTCCCGCGAACTATCGGCGCCAAGATAGTAACTACGCCAGCCGAGAAGAAGTCTGACTTCTTTGGGGATTTGAAGTCGGACTTCGAGGAGGATGGCGCGGTCTTCAAAATCGCGCGCAGAATTTCATCAACATTCTGCCTGCCGATTTTTCTCCCACACTTTGGGCAATACGGCACGCCCGCGCGGGAAAATAAAATTCTCAAATAATCATAAATCTCCGTGATTGTTCCAACCGTAGAGCGCGGATTTTTTGCCACGCTTCTTTGGTCAATGGCGATAGAAGGAGAAAGCCCCGAAATGGAATCGGCGTCCGGCTTTTCTTTGACGCCAAGAAATTGGCGGGCATAGGTAGAAAGAGATTCCACAAACCTTCTTTCGGCTTCAGCGTAAATCGTGTCAAAAGCCAAAGAAGATTTACCGGAGCCGGAAAGGCCGGTTATCACCACGAGCTTATTTTTAGGAATATCTAAATCAATACTCTTTAGATTATGCGTTCTCGCTCCGCGGATTTTAATGTATGGCCCATTTTTTAGCATGAATGAGTAATCTTACACCCCTTGTCAAGCAAAATCAAGGTCATAAGATAAGGAATATGGCTTTGAAGCTGTTTTATCGGAAAATACCGCAATCGCCGGGGGTCTATTTTTTTAAAGATAATCGCGGCAAAACACTATATATAGGAAAGGCGGCGAATCTACACGCCCGACTACGATCACGTATACTACCCAAAAAAACCAAATCTATTTCTTGGGAAGTGTTGAATTCCGAGGTGGAGGCGCTGATACGAGAAGCTGAATTGATAAAAAAATACCGGCCAAAATATAATATTCTGATGAGGGACGACAAGCAATATTTTTATGTGGGATTTACTAGAGAAAAATATCCCAAAATCTTTATCACGCACCAACGAAAAGAAAAAGCCGATTACATCGGCTCATTTATCGAAGGCGGAGCGTTGCGATCTGTTCTTAAAACTTTGCGCCAAGCGTTTCCATATTGCACATGTCGGAAATCCCACAAGCGATTATGCCTCAACGCGAGAATTGGGAGATGTTTGGGATTTTGCTGTTTACAAGACGAAAATCAGCAAATTTTTTCGCGCTTAACCCTCCCTCGAAGCTCGGGGGGCTCCGACGCGTCTCAAAAATCTGCTAATTTTCGTTTTTACAAAAAAAATATCCGCGCCGTCAAACAAATTCTTTCCGGAAAAAATCGATCGCTTACTAAAGCTTTTAAAAAAGAAATGTGTCGGCTTTCAGACGCCAAAAAATACGAAGATGCCGGAAAAATCAGGGACCAAATTTACGCGCTGGAAAAAATTTTTGAACACCGGGGAGTAATTAAACATGACCTGCCGGCGGAATTTTCCAAAGCCCTGCGGGTTTTAGAATCAATTTTGGGCGTATCCGGCATCAATAGAATAGAAGCGTATGATATCGCGAATATCCAGGGAAAATTCGCCTATGGCTCAATGGTTGTATTCGCGAATGGAAAAATTGACAAAGATTCTTACCGTATTTTCAAAATTAAAACCGTTAAAAAATCAGACGATCCGGCGATGATTAAAGAAGTTTTATTACGCAGATTAAAACACCGCGAGTGGCCGTATCCGCAAGTGATTTTAATTGACGGAGGTAGGGCGCAATTGAATGCGGCGGGGTTAGAAATTAGAAATTTGAAATTAGACATTAAAATAATCGCCCTCACTAAAAATAAAAAACATATCGGCGACCATGTTTTTATCCAAAATCACCGGGAACCAATTTCCTTAAACCAACTTCCCGAACCGCTCAAAAATTTTATTTTACACTTAAATAATGAAGCACATAAGTTTGCGATAAATCATTACCGCAGATTACATAGAAAAAGTTTGCTGACGACGAAGTTTACCCCGCATTAAGCTATGCTTTAGTGCGGGGCCCACCGATTCGCGATTTCCCATTATAGAAAATCACACAGAAAGCATCTGTTGACATAATCCCTTGCCCCATGCTAACCTTAGTAAATAATGCCAGGTAGTGAAATTTCGCATCACGGCGAAGCCGTTAAGTAGCTACTTTGGCAATGCTCTCAAACGTGATATTGTTTGCTAAAAATAAATATAGTTTAAATTATAAAATAATGCGAAATTCTACTACCTGGAATGCGTAATTTACTCCTGTGGATACAGATTGCGGTTTCCGTGCTATTGGTTACGGCTATTTTGCTTCAGCAAAAAGGCGCGGGCCTGGGCGCTGCTTTCGGCGGCTCCGGCCAGATTTACCGCTCAAAAAGGGGCGTGGAAAAAAGCTTATTTATCGGCACTATTATTCTCACGATTTTATTCGTTGCAATAGCTTTATTCAACCTCATTATTAAATAAATAATTCTTATGCGAGCTGAAATTCTCGTGCTCATCGTGCTCGTGCTCATCGCGCTGGTATCGTTTCTGGGCATACTTACGGAACTGAATAAAAAATACGGTGTGGAAACTCCGGCTTTTGGGGGGACGCTACGCGAAGGCATTTTAGGCAACCCCCGTTTTATAAATCCGCTTCTAGCCCAATCGGACGCCGACCGCGACATGGTTTCTTTGGTTTACACGGGCCTCATGCGTTATGACAAAAACGGCGAACCGCAGCCGGCGCTCGCCGAAAAATACGAGGTTTCGGAAAACGGCCTTGCTTACACCGTTACTTTAAAAAATAAACTTTACTGGTCGGACGGTAAAAAACTTAACGCCGACGATATTTTATTTACAATTTCTCTGGCAAAAAATCCTCTGGCCCAAAGCCCCAAGCGGGCCAACTGGGAAGGAGTGGGCGCGGAAAAAGTTGACGACCTGACAATCCGCTTCCGCCTCAAAAAAGCTTACGCGCCGTTTTTAGATAATCTAACGCTGGGGATTCTGCCAAAACATGTCTGGGAAAAAATTCCCGCTTCTCAAATCGCTTTGGCGGAATTAAACACCGCACCCGTGGGCTCCGGCCCTTATAAATTAAACTCTTTAACTCATGATTCTCTGGGGTCAATCGTGGCCGCGAATCTCGCCACCAATAAATATTTCGCTTTGGGTAGGCCGCACATACAAACAATCTCGTTGAAATTTTATCCCAATGAAGATTCTGCTTTGAAAGATCTCGGAAGCGGATTTATTGATTCTTACGGGGCGATTTCTTCCAAAAACATAGCCGAGCTGGGAGAGCGCGTAAAAATTCAACAAATATCTTTAGAGCGCACCATAGCCGCTTTCATTAATCAAGGTGCGCAAAAATCTCTGGCTTCGTACGATATGCGCAAAGCACTTAATTTGGCAGTGAATAAAAAAGCGCTGGTTGAAAAAGTGCTTGGCGGTTATGGCAAAACAATTGATGGGCCGCTCCCCTGGCCGGCCCAAACCGAAATATACGATCCGGAAACCGCTAAAGGTATCGTGGCCAAAAGTAAAAAAGAAATCAGATTCACTTTAACCACAGGCCAAACCGCGGAACTTATGGAAATAGCCGAAGAATTAAAAAATATGTGGGAGGGTGCGGGGTTTAAGGTTGATATAAAAACTTTCCAGGTTGCGGACTTAGAACAAAGCGTAATCGGTCCAAGAAGATACGATATTTTTCTTTACGGCCAGGAAGTGGTCGGAAAAAATCCCGACCCGTTCGCTTTCTGGCATTCCAGCCAAAGAAATTATCCCGGATATAACATCGCGCTTTACGCCAATTCTAGGGTGGACAAATTATTGGAGCAGGTCCGGGTGGAGCAGGACGATACCAAGCGCGCGAGCCTCTATAATCAAATTCAAAATGAAATCAAAAAAGATCTGCCGGCAATTTTCCTCTTTACGCCTTCGTATCTTTACGCAGTGCCGCAAAATCTGGGTGGCGCGGACATTAAAACGGTGGATACCGGCTCAGACAGATTCGCGACAATTTACGATTGGTATTTAGAAAGAACATATGTCTGGAAAATATTTAAGTAAATTATGGAACTATCCAAAAGAACAATTTTTGAAATGAAACCGGTTTTTAAAAATCGGGAATCTATAGAAAGCGACGCTGATATGTATTTAGTAGAAAGAGGCGTAAAAAATACTGAGGAATTAAGTTATGACCTCACGACCATCAAACCGATAAAAATTGGCATGGAGTTTGCAAAAACATTCGGGCATTATCATTCAAAATTAATTTTGCCGGAATTATACGAGGCTCTCTCGGGTTATGCTTATTCATTGATTCAAAGATATGAACATACTCCGAATAACATAAAAGAGGCATACATAATAGAAGCTGAAATAGGCTGGAAGATAATTGTTCCGCCAGGATTTGGACACGTGAGTATAAATATTGGAGATGATGAGCTAAAACTTGCGAATTGGGTTGGGTCGGTAATTCGTGATTATGATCCTTTCAAAAATTTAAGAGGCGCTTGCTATTATGTTCTGGATGCGGGAGAATCTATAGAATTCAAGAAGAACTTAAATTATAAGTCAGTCCCAGAAATTAAAAAATTAAAACTCCGAGATATTCCTGAGCTGGGCATTTATAATGACGCCTCGCGCCCAATTTCAGATATTCCGGCTAAAAAACTGGACTGGCTCGCGCATCCGGAAAAATACGAAAAATCATTAACAATCAAAAATTTATATAGGGAAATTTAATCGAGGGCAGGTGGTGAAACGGCAGACACGTACGCTTCAGGAGCGTATGCCGAAAGGCGTGGGGGTTCAAATCCCCCCCTGCCCATAAAATTATTATCAGCTAATATTATTAAAATTAAATAAAAAAATATGTCAGATAGTAGAATTTTGCATCATCCCGCCTTGTGGGATAAATCTAATACCTGGCCATATACAAATAATTTATATATATTAAAAGTCGATAAGTTTAATAAAATTATTATTAATTAATGCAAAATTTCACTACCTGATATGCCGCCAAGACAAGAACATCATCAAAGAACTAGAATTAGAACTCTGCACGGCGCAGGGACGGTTACGCGCCGCACCTCCGCTTCGGAGCGCAAATTTCGCAAAGAAGGGTCGCTTACAGGCCACGAAGCGCACGGCCACGCCAAGGCCTTGAAGCACGACACGGTTTACTATGTTCCCTTGGGAGGATTGGAAGAAGTCGGCCGCAACTGCTCGTTTTTTGAATACAACGATGAAATTGTAATCATTGACATGGGCATACAATTCCCCGAAGAAGAAACTCCAGGCGTGGATTGGATTATCCCTAACACGAGTTATCTTGAGAAAAAAAAGAAAAATATCAGAGGACTTTTGATAACCCACGGGCACTATGACCACTTCGGCGCGATTCCCTACGTTTTGGAACGGCTCGGTAATCCGACCATCTATGGCACGCGACTGATCAGAGAAATAATTCAAAAACGTTTAAGCGAAACGCCCAACGTTCCGAAGATGCACTTCATAGAAATTAAAAATCACGACACCGTAAAACTTTCCGAACATTTTACCGCGGAATTTTTCGGTGTAAGCCATACCGTGCCCGACACCACTGGCGTCGCGCTCCACACGCCCGCCGGTGTCATGGTGCACTTTGCCGATTTCCGGCTTGATTACGACCAAGAAGACACAGTCCAAAACCTCCAGGAGTTTGAACGGCTCTCCAAGCTCGGCATCCATTCGCTGTTTTTGGACAGCACCAACGCGGACTTTGAAGGCCATTCGGTGTCGGAAAAATTGGTTGAAGCCAATCTTGAAAAAACATTTTTAGCTGCCGAGGGCCGCATCATTCTCTCCACCTTTGCCTCAATGATCACCCGCATGGCGGAAATCGTAAAAATTGCCGAAAAAATCGGACGCAAAGTCGTCATCAACGGCAGGAGCATGAAGGATAATTTGGAGATAGCGAAACAACTCGGGTATATCAAATACAAGCCGGACACGCTCGTGCGAATTGAGGAGCTCCACAAGCACAAAGACAACAAAATTCTTATTCTTTCCACCGGCGCTCAAGGCCAGAAAAGCGCCGGCCTGATGCGTATCGCGAACGGCGAACATAAGCAAATCCATATTAAGCCCGGCGACACGCTTATTTTTTCGTCCTCGGTTATTCCCGGCAATGAACGCGGCGTGCAAACGCTCAAAGATAATTTCGCGCGCCAGGGCGCAGTCGTTATCACCAATAATGACTTAGACATTCATTCATCGGGCCACGCCCCGGGCGATGACCTGACAATGATCGCGAAAATTTGCAAGCCAAAATTTATTATTCCGATTCACGGCTTCTATTTCAAACGCGCGGCCAATATTCAGAATATGAAAAAAATAGGAATCGGCAAAGAACGCGTCATCTTGATGGACAACGGCCAGGTGGCCGAGTTAAGCCGAGACAACATAGTGGTCACCGACAAAACCGTTGATGCTTTTTATGTTTTGGTGGACGGCTTGGGCGTGGGAGACGTAAAAGAAGTCGTGTTGCGGGACCGCCAAATGCTTTCTCAAGATGGAATATTTGTAATGATCGCGGCAGTGGACGCTCAAACAGGAAAAGTCAAAGGTTCGCCGGATATTATCTCGCGAGGATTTATTTATTTAAAAGAATCTCATGAGCTTCTCGCGCAATCGCGGCATCTGGTGCGAAGAGTGATAGAAGAATCCACCACCAAAATGCACCCAATTAATTGGACACATGTTCGCGACAACGTCCGCGAAAAACTCGGCTCATTCCTTTTCCAAAAGACAAAAAGAAGGCCTATGGTACTGCCTGTAATTATTGAAGTGTAAAAAAGCAAACAACAATAAAAAAACCGGGGTAATTCCGGTTTGGCAGCTTTATAAATTATCATTCGTATGTCTTGCTTATCTCTACGCCGAGCTTGGAAGCGATTTTTTCTGCCAACTCCAATGCATCTTTTTCTAGCATGTAGCCACCGTAGTTGAAACGGCTTGCAGATTTTTCATCATAAAATTCTATGCCAAAAAGTTTAAGTTTCAGCCAATAAGAGTTTGGCTTAGGCTCTTCCGCGCGATTAATCATTACTGTTATTTCTTGGTCTGCCATTTTATGTCCTCCTTTTCTGCTTTAAATCTAATTTGAACCTAACATGTCTATACTAATATGTCAAACCAAAAGTCAAGGCACCTGCCCGACTTACCCCGTTAGCACTCGGCGCATTTCGGGGTGGCTTTTTCGGTCGCTATTGCAGTGTAATCCGCAAATGCTATACTATAGCCATGACCACTTTGGCGCTACAAAAAGAAATAATAGAACTCAAAGCAAAATTGTCACTTTTAGAAAAAGCCGTGATGGCTCCATTTGATGAAGAGGGTGAATACAAGCCAGTCTTTGTGCGCTCTATGCTGCGTCGCGCAGCCGAAAAACCAAAACTGGTGTTTGAGTATAAAAAGCGCAGAGATTTGTTAAAGCAACTTCACGCCAGATAAATGCGGGTAATTTACGATCAGAAATTTCTAAAAGAGTTAGAAAAAACGCCGAGCGAAGTTCAAAATAAAGCCGACGCATTGCTTGAGCCGCTGAAAGACGAACCATTCCATCCGCTGCTTCACACTAAAAAATTAAAAGGCCCGCTTTACGGCCTTTATTCTTTTCGCGTTCTAGAATACCGTGTTATTTTTGAGGTCGAAAAACCGGACGTAGTTCGCCTCTTGGCTATCCGCCACAGAAAAGATGTTTATAAATATAAAAGATAACCAAGCGCCGCCCGATGGTCTTGCCTGCGATAATCGAAGTTTAACCGAATTTATTCTGTTCCTTGCTGATTTAAAACCGATGCGGTATCCTTATTATAATGCGAATTATTGTTGCAACTTCAAGTCCGCGCAAATTAGCATCGGTTAAAAAGATAGTCACGCAAATCTTAGGAAAAGAATCTATCGTAGAAGGACAAACAACGGAGTCGTCAAAGGTGAATACTCCTTGGGATGAACAAACACTTATAGAAGCGCGCGAAAGAGCCAAAAGTATCAAATCTATTCAAGGTGATTTATGGGTAGGTTTGAAAAGTGGGCTTGTAGATCGATATGGTGATATCTACGAAGAAGCGTGGGTTTGTGTTCTTGATCAAAATAATAAAAAGTTTCTTGGGTATTCAAGCGGTTTGAAAGTGCCTAATAGACTCCTGGACAAAATGAAGCAATCTAATATTGGACATAGCGACGCGCTTGATTTGCTCGCAAAGGGCAAGGGAGCCGATGCAAAAGAAACATGGGGCGCTTACTCCGGCGGGAACATTCTTCGAGAAGTAAGCCTTGAAGAGGCTCTTCGAAATGCTTTGATACAAGCGTTCCCATCTAGTTTGAGTTTATATTGATGCAATATTGTAATAAGTTGAGATGGTACTGCCTGTAATTATTGATGTGTAACGCTTTTTGTTGTAGAATTAAATCTATGGCGAAAGAAGTAATAGTCAGCGCAATTCAAGCTTCAGGAAATGTACACATCGGCAATTATATTGGCGCAATACAACAATTCGTAAAATTGCAAGATAAATATCAAGGCTATTTCTTTATTGCTGATTTACATGCATTAACAGAACCTCAAGACCCGGAAAAATTACGAAAACAAATATTAGATTCAGCGGCGCTCTACATGGCCTGCGGGCTTGATCCTAAAGAAGCTGTTATATTTATTCAATCTCAAGTTCCGGAACATACCGAGTTGGGTTGGATTTTAAACACCATAACTCCCCTAGGAGAATTGGAACGTATGACGCAATTTAAAGATAAAAGCAAAAAGCGGAAGAATATTTTGGCTGGGCTTTTAAACTATCCGACTCTCATGGCAGCGGATATTCTGCTTTACGACGCTGACCTTGTGCCGGTTGGCAAAGATCAATCGCAGCACTTGGAATTTACCCGAACCGTAGCAAGGAAATTCAACTCGAAATTTGGAGTAACATTTAAAGAACCCCGGGCCTTACTGAAAAAAGAGGGGGCGCTCATTATGGGGTTAGATAATCCATCCAACAAAATGGCAAAATCCGCCCAGAGCCCAAATAATTATATAGCTATACTGGACGAACCAAATGAAATACAGCGCAAAATAAAAATCGCCGTAACTGATTCGGGGAAAGAAATTAAATACGATCCAGTAAAGAAGCCCGCGATTTCCAATTTACTTATAATTTATAGTGCAATGTCGGGAAAGTCCATTAAAAATTTGGAATCTAAATTCAAAGAAAAAACTTATGCAGAATTCAAATCATCTTTGGCTGATTTGCTAGTTGAAAAACTTTCCCCTATTCAAAAAGAATATAAGCGCTTGATAGAAAATAAAGGTGAGCTTCTTAAAGTTTTAAATAATGGAAAAGAACAAGCGCAAAAGGTGGCGCGAACAACTATGTTGGATGTCCGAAAAAAAATCGGACTACTCTGCGAGTAGCTCTACAAGAAGCTTCTTTTTTTCTTCCAAAAGCTTGGGCGAATTTGCCTCAATATTTAGGCGTAGTAAATCTTCGGTGTTTGATGAGCGTAAATTAAACCACCAAACAGAATACTCCACCTTAATCCCGTCCAAATAAGAAATTTGTGCGTCCGGAAAATGCGATGCGACTTTGTCTATGATTTTTTCTTTGTCTTTTATTTTAAAGTTTATTTCCTCGGACTTAAAATAGCGCGCAAGCGGTTTAATAAGCTCGCTTAAGGGCTTCTTGGTTGTTCTTAATAAATCCAGCACGGCCAGCGCGGCGAAAATCCCAGAATCGGAATAGAAAAAATCCCTAAAATAATAATGCCCCGAAAGCTCGCCGCCGAAAATAGCGTTTTCTTTTTTCATCAATGCCTTAATAAATGAATGCCCCACCCGGCTTTCAACCGTCTGTCCTCCCATTTTTTCAACCTCTTCTTTCACAGCCTTGCTTGAAGAAACATCGTAAATAATTTTCTCGCCAGGTCTAGCGTATTTCCGCGCCAAGAGCGCCGTAATAATGTCGCCGGGCACAACTTTCCCGCTTTCGTCGCGAAACATAACTCGATCGCCGTCAAAATCAAAAGATTCTCCGGGTATTTTCTCTCCTGCCGCAAATTTTATAATGTCCGATTTTAGAAACGGAAAATGAGATGAAAGAAATCCGATATATTCTTCAAGAAAATCTTTTTTGATTATCTGCCCGCGATTTTCCAGATTTTGAAAAATGCCTCTAATTGCGTCATTTTTTATTTCTTCCATGCCCGAGCCCGCGCCGATTGACACCGCGAATTTCTTTGAAAGCTTCACGCCGTTAAATTCAGGTGGGTTGTGGGAAGCGGTAATTATCGCGCCGCCGTCCGCCTTGGTTTTATTTAAAATAAAATAATGCATCGGAGTCGTAGTCAACCCCGCGTCAATAATTTCCACTCCCTCATCTAAAAGCCCGTTTAAAAAAGCTTCTTTAAGCGCGGGCGAAGATTTGCGCGCATCGGCGCTGACTACTATTTTTAAAGCCCCGCCTTCCGCGTTGCTAAGTCTTAAATATCTCGCAAAGGCCCGAGCGATTTTATAACAAGCATCTTCATTGATCTCGTCCGGGTATTTCCCTCGAATATCATACGCCCTGAAAATCCCCCCGCTCCAACTCTTTTGCGCAATTTTATGCATTACTTTATTTTAATGTTTTCGACCGCTGAGGGCAATGCGCCTCGGCAGTTTTTTTTATTTCCATTAATTTCGCAAATTTCCCCAACTACAAATTAATCAGCGATAGCATATTAATTTGCACTGTTAAGTAAAACGTTATAACATAATAGATATGAGAAAGGAGGGTTCAATTGGGCCTACCGCGCAAAAAGTGCTGTTATTATTATTGAGGGGCTTGGCGTTATATCTAACCTATTCACCGAAAAAGCAATTCCGCATCATAAAGCAGATAGGAGCGGAATGGAAAAACATAGACAGGCGAGCGCTATATTATGCCATAAAAAGTCTTTATCAAAACCAGCTCATTGACGAGCGGGAAAACGCCAACGGCACCGTAACTCTTCGATTAACCCAAAACGGAAAGGCCAAAGCGCTTACATATAATCTTGATGACATAAAAATCCCGGTTATGAAACGATGGGATAAAAAGTGGCGTATAATACTTTTTGACATCCCGGAGAAACACAAGAAAGCCCGCGACGCTCTAGCTCGCGTATTAAAGAATATCGGTTGCCGCCAGTTTCAAAAAAGCGTATTTGTTCATCCCTTTGAATGTAGAAATGAAATCGATTTTGTGATAGAATCATTTTCTATGCGGCCGTATGTGCGTTTTATCGTTGCGGATAGTATTGATAATGAATTGCATCTCAAGAAATATTTTGATCTATTATAAACTAATCCTTAAACTACAAATTAATCAGCGATAGCGTATTAATTTGCACTTTAATCAAAACTATGAAAATTGGAATTATCGGAATGCCTAATGTCGGGAAATCAACGCTTTTTCAGGTGCTTACCAAAAAACAGGTGGATACTTCAAACTATCCTTTTGCCACCATTGACCCAAATGTCGGCGTGGTTCAGGTACCCGACGAACGGCTCAACCAGCTTGCTTCGTTGAGCCGTTCAAAAAAAATCGTGCCGGCCGTAATTGAATTTGTGGATATCGCTGGACTCGTAAAAGGCGCTGCCGAAGGCGAAGGCCTTGGAAACCAGTTTCTTTCTCATATCCGCGAGGTGGACGCAATCTGCCATGTTGTGCGCGCATTTGAAAGCACGGGGATTGCGCATGTTATGGATAAGCCCGACCCCCTACGGGATATTGAAATAATCAAAACCGAACTGGAATTGAAAGATTTGGAGACAACAACAAAAATTAAAGAGAAAATTTTTAAAGACGCCGGAGCGGGGAAAAAAGAAGCAATGCAACCCCAGTTGCTTGCTTTCAAGCCGGCTCTGTTGGTTTTCAATATTTCGGCAAAAAGTAATTTGGCAAGCTCTTTAAATATCCCGAATTCAATATCATTGGATATCTCCCAAGAAAATGACGTTTCAGCTATGTCTGAGAAAGAAAGAAAAGAATTAGGAATTGAATCACAGCTTCCTAAACTTATAAAAGCAGCTTATGAACTTTTGGGACTGATAACTTTTTTTACCACTGGAGAAGATGAAACTAGGGCATGGACTATCCCCTCCGGCTCCACCGCCAAGCGCGCTGGACGCGCCATTCACAGCGATTTTGAGGAAAAATTCATACGGGCCGATGTTGTATTTTGGGAAAAACTTATAGAAGCTGGAGGTTGGTCAAAAGCCCGGGAATTGGGGCGGCTAAGCTCCCAAGGCAAAGACTATATGGTAAAGGATGGCGACGTCATTGAGTTTAAAATTTAGGCATGCCGGGTAGTGATTCCGCTGTTGCGAAACTACTACCCGGCATGTTAAGATAAAACATGATGGACAAAGACCAAAAATTATACGAAATAACCTATCTGATAAGCTTGGCTTATTCGGAAGAAGAAGCCCAAGCTTTTCAACAATCGCTAAAAAATGAGGTAAAAAGCCTGGGCGGCCTGATTGACGACGAAGGCGGAATTTTAAAGCGCAGACTTTCCTATCCTATTAAAAAAATGCCTGAGGCATATCTTGCCAGTTTCAGATTTTTATTGGCTTCCGAAAAAATATTGGGGCTTGAAACAAAACTCGCCGTTCCGCAAGTTTTAAGATTTTTGGTCGTGCATACTAAGCGCCAGCCGATAAGGGCGGCTCGCGCTCCGCGGATAGGCAAGATCATTCCGGAAAGGCCGGTTTTGGAGTATAATATAAAAAGCGCGCCGCTACCGGACGGGCAGGCGGCCGCCAATATTGAAGAAATTGATAAAAAATTAGAAGAAATTTTAGGAAAATAAAAAACTTATGAATTTAAATAAAGTATTTTTAATAGGAAATTTAACCCGCGATCCGGAAATGCGCTCGCTCCCCTCCGGGCAGGCAGTTGTGAATTTCGGATTAGCCACCAACAGAATGTGGAAAGGAAAAGACGGCTCGCAGCAAAAGCAGGCGGAATTTCACAATATTGTGATGTTTGGGCGCCTGGCGGAAATTACCAAACAATACCTGACAAAGGGAAGCATGATTATGATTGAGGGCCGGATTCAAACCCGTTCTTGGCAGGGCCAAGACGACCAGAAAAAACAAAGAACTGAAATAGTCGCCGAAGCCATGCAAATGGGTCCGCGAGGAGGAAATCGCCCACAGTCCGCCGAAAACCCCACCAAGCAGGAAGAAGAAGCCCCGGAAGCTTTGGCCACCGTGGAATATCCCGAAGACGAAATTAAACCCGAAGATATCCCTTTTTAAATTATGCCAAACACAAAATCAAAACAGTGTTATTTTTGCGCGGCCAATATAAAAGTTGTTGATTATAAAGACTCGCAGATGCTTAGAAAATTTATGACCCCGCAGGGGCCGATAACGCGCCGCCGGAGGACAGGCGTCTGCTCTTTGCACCAGCGAAAACTTTCCGAAGCCATCAAACGCGCCCGATTTTTGGGACTGGTGCCTTATACGACTAGATAGTTAGGCTTTTTATTCCGTCTTTTTTATAGCTTCTTTAATCGCTTTCGCCAAATCATTAGCAATTTTTTTGTTTTCTTTTAGAAATAATCTGGAAGCATCGTAACCTCTCCCAAAAGAAATATCCCCGAAACTGTAAGAAGCTCCGGATTTTTTGACCACGCCATATTTTTCGCCCAACCCCAAAAGATCGCCTTCAAAAGAAATGCCCTCGTTATATAAAATGTCAAACTCGGCGATTTTAAAGGGAGGCGCTACTTTATTTTTTACGATTTTTGCTTTCACGCGGTTGCCGATTATATCCTCGCCTTTTTTAATCTGGGCGAGGCGCCTTAAATCAATCCGCACCGAACAGTAAAATTTAAGCGCGTTTCCTCCGGGAGTGGTTTCCGGATTCCCAAACACGATTCCTATTTTCATCCTGATTTGATTGAGAAATATTACTATTGTATTGGACTTGGAAACAATAGCCGTGAGCTTCCTAAGAGCGTGCGACATAAGACGCGCCTGCAAACCCATATGCTGCTGGCCCATATCCCCTTCTATTTCCGCTTTCGGCGTAAGCGCGGCAACGGAATCCACAACTATAACATCAACTTTGCCTGACCGCACCAACGATTCAATAATTTCCAAAGCCTGCTCGCCGGTGTCCGGCTGTGAAATCAGGAGGTCCTCCGTTTTTACGCCCAACCTTTTGGCATATTCCGGGTCAAGCGCGTGCTCGGCGTCAATAAACGCGGTAATGCCGCCTTTTTTTTGAGCCTCGGCAATAACATGGAGAGCCAGAGTAGTTTTCCCCGATGACTCGGGGCCAAAAATTTCAATAATTCTTCCACGGGGTATCCCTCCGACTCCTAAAGCCATATCCAAACTTAGAGAGCCTGTCGGAATCACATCCACATCAACTTTAGGAATATCCCCCAACTTCATCAAAACCCCTTCCCCAAACTTTGACTGTAAATCCTTAACGGCCGCGTCCACCTGCTGCCACCTGCTGTCTCTTGATTGTTTTTCTTCTTTTTTTGCCATAATACAATTATTTTACTATAACTTTTAAAACTTTTCTAGTCTCGCCTCCGAAGCGGTCCTTTACGGAAACGCCGATTAGGTTGTAGCCCGGAATTAAAATAAGATCTCCTTCAAAAATACCCTTTTCATCGCTCTGGAAAGTTTTGCCTGCGACCCAAACAGCTAAATTAGAGTCGGTTTTGCCGGCAATATGAATTCCAGCGGACATTAAAACCGCCCCGTCTTTTGGCTCAAAAATCTCAAGCTTTGGATTAAAAATTACGCCCCGCGCCTCATAAAAAAAATACCCCGCCGCCAAAATTATTATCCCTACAAAAATCCAACGCCGTATGCGCATGAGATTATTGTAGTATTTTGGTTCGCCACAAAATACTTGACAGATTAAGACACAAGGAGTATCATTAAAGTAGAAATAAAATCCGAGGAGGAAGAAAATGTTTAGCGGATCAAAAGCAGTTCAAGCTGTAGATTTAATGGAAATCGATAAACTTCTGCAAGGAGCACTAGGATACGAAACGCCGTTGTGGATGATTAAATGCCGAAAACGCGGCGTTTTAACCGAAAACGGTTTTACTTCTGGCTTAACCGCGGATGACGAAGTGGCGTCCGAAGAGCTAGAACAATACCAATCTTATTTATTGACGTTGGGGTTGAGCGAAGAAATCGCAAGGCGATTATCCACACCAACATTCTTGAGTGTTTTCGATAAAACAGGCGCGTGGCGCATGAAACAAGAAAATCAAGATGCGGTACTCGCTCTCAAAACCGATCTAGGAAGTCGATCCAGCCAAGCCAAGAATTAAACCTGCTGGCGCCCCATCGCCCCTCGCTGCCTGCGCGTTTCGTAGGCGGTTTTTTATTTATGCAGGTACGGCAATTGGGCGCTTTGCTCGGAAAACCTTTTCGCTTTGTTTTAACCATCCCGAAGCGTCAAGAATTTCAAGAAGCACGGGAACATTTTTTGGGCTGAAATGCACTATCATTTTCCCTATCTCAACGGCATGGTCAATCTTTGCGCCTGAAAGCTCCCAAGAAAGCACATCGGCCTCCGGGTCATATTTCATATAAGCTTGTTTTTTATGATTTGCCATATTTATCTTTTCTGGCTGGGTAAAAAGTGATAACCACGATAACTTCGTGCTCTTTCTTAAATACTACTCTTAAAACATGCTTTGCGTCAAGCTCGCCTTGGGCAATCAAAAGTGGCAAGCGCGAATAATCTATTACATTAGGATTATTGAGAATTGCGGCAACTTTATCATTAGTCACAGAAACACCATGCCTCTTCAACACTTCGAATTTCTCAAGAGCATGGCGCGTAAAATGAGTCATCGTTTAATAATTAAAAATCAAATTTAGTGTATGGTATGTCGTTATCCTTTTTCGGCTCCGATTCTATTTCTTCAATTTCTTCTTCCTTATTTTCAAAATTATCCGACTCCAAAGTTTTGCCAATCGCAATTGATTCCGCGGATTTTTTAATCAATACCTCTCTTGGCTTGGCGCCCTCTCCAGGGCCTATGACGCCACGCTCTTCAAGCATATCCAAAAGACGCGCGGCTCTGGCATAACCAACCCGCAACCTTCTTTGGAGATACGACGCCGATGCTTTTTGCGCGTCTATAATAAGCCTTTTGGCCTCTTCATAAAGCTCGTCGTCCGCGTCTTCATTTTCTCCTAAATCTCCCGCGCCATTGGCTAACGGCAATTTCAATTCAAAATCAATTTCTCCGCCTTCAGCGCTCACCGGCTGGCCGGGCAGGGAAAATTCTCCGGCGGACTCCGCGACATACGCCGCGACTTTCTTTACTTCTTTTTCGGATATAAACGCCGCTTGAATTCTTCTTGGCTTTGAAGTATCTCCAGCCAGATAAAGCATATCGCCGTTGCCCAAAAGTTTTTCCGCCCCTGATATATCCAAAATAGTCCGCGAGTCCACCCCCGAAGCCACCTGCAAAGCGATTCTTGAAGTAATATTCGCTTTAATTAAACCTGTAATCACTTCAACCGACGGGCGCTGGGTGGAAACCACCAAATGAATTCCCACCGCCCGAGACATCTGCGCCAAGCGCACAATGGAAGCCTCCATTTCGCGGGGATACGAAGCCATAAGGTCGGCCAGCTCGTCAATAATTATTATCAGATTCGGCAAAATTTCATCGTGAGCTTTTTCTTTTATCATCTCGCTGTTGTAGGAAACAATATCTCTGACGCCGACCTCGGAAAGTTTTTCGTACCTTCTTTCCATTTCGCGAACAGCCCATCTTAAAGCCATGATGGCTTTTTTGGCGTCAATAATTACCGGAGTCAGAAGATGCGGGATACTTTTATACACGGAGAGTTCAACTCTTTTCGGATCTATCATTAAAAATCGCACAAATTCCGGAGAATTTTTATAAAGCAAACTCACAACTAAAGTGTGGATGGCAATTGATTTCCCCGAACCGGTGGCTCCGGCCACCAAAAGATGCGGCATTTTGGCGATATCGGCAAAAACCGCTCGGCCGGAAACGTCCCGCCCCAAAGCGAAAGTTAACGGCATGGCATTTTTAAATTCATCCATACCCAATAAACTTCTTAAACCTACCAAAGCGATAGAACGATTGGGTACTTCTATCCCCACTAAAGATTTGCTGGGGATGGGCGCTTCAATTCTTAAAGGGTGCGCCGCAAGAGCTAGCGCCAGGTCATTATGTAAAGCTGTGATGCGGGCAAGCTTTACTCCTTCCGCGGGTTTTAACGTGTATTGGGTGACGGACGGTCCTACATTCACCTCGGACATCTCAACATCAATGCCAAAATTTTGGAGAGTTCTTTTAATAATGTTGGCGTTGGCTTTGATATCACCCGATGATGGCGTGCCTTTATCGTCCTCCAAAAGATCCATTGGCGGAGCGGCGTATTCAAATTGCTTGGTAAATTCCAAGCGTTGCGGTTTATAAGATTTTTTTTCGCCAAAGGCAAGATCTCGCCCCTTTGGGGCGGAAAAAATATTTTCTTCTTCTATCTTTTTTTCTTCAATTTTCGCGGGAAGTAAAGAGGGTAAAGAAACCGTGGGCGTAGCAAAAACTTTTTCTTCCGATTCACTATCTTTCTTTTCTTTTCTTTTCGGTTTTAAAGAAACGTTAAGCATAATTAGAAGCGAAGCCAAAAGCAAAGCGGAAAAAATTATAAGAGAAGCCCAAAAATCAAATAGTTTTAAAAATGGGTAGGAAAATAAAAAACCGACATATCCGCCGGTATATTTCCCGAATAAAATATCGGCAAGTCCCAAAGAACTTATCAAAAATAAAATTCCGCCGAGAACGGTGGTAATCAACAGATGATTCCCCAAAGCGAAAAGAAACGAAAGCCCAGCCAGAAAAAAAGCCAAGGATACCAGAAAAAATCCTTTCCCGAAAACCAAAAGCAGGGTTTTTTGGATGGCGTTTCCAATCAGTCCGGCCTTGCCGAAATACGCCAGAGCCAAAATCACGGCCACCAAAAAAGACAAAACCGCCCAAAGCGAATGCTTCGTCTCGGGCCTTAAATTCTGATGCCAAACCCCAATCCCCGCGCCCATTTTCCCGTTATTCCTTTTCTTTTTCACCATTGATTTATTATAGCAAAATAAAGCTTCTTGAGGTAAATAAAAAGGAGTTAAGCGCTAGTTTAACTCCCTGTCTCACATTTCTCTCCGCAGTTGTGGCAGAATTTTGCGTTGGTGGTCAGAGCAGTCTGGCCACATTTACTGCAAGAAGAGAGGACTGCAAAGACGCTGTTCTCCCATCTGATACTACCATCGAGATTCTTAATGAACTCGATGGCGAGGACCCTTAGCTTCTTCAAAAAAATAATGGATGGATCGAGCCCAAGAACTTTCGGCAGAATTACGGCCTCTTTTGGGGTAGTATGATGAAAAAACCTAATGGTAAGCGTTCTCTGGGAACCCGCATTATTATCCGGGAAGAGAAGCTTGCCCAATTCTTCAGTCGAGAGGCCTGATAAATCCCTCAAAAAAAGAACATTCGCCCTGACTGCCTCAACTATCTCCCGAGGAAGTTCATGAAACTCCATCCTCCCCTTTTTCATCCATTGAGTAACTACGCTAGGTAGAATAGGTTCTTGATCATTAACCATGATTGTGTACCTCCTTTTTTATATCAATTTTCTCAATTCTCAATGAACAATTTACAGCTACACTCCGCCATGGAGGTTACCAAGCGCGTTGCTTGATAACGCCTCAACCCTAGCACAGCGGGCTTAATAAGTCAAGCAAAGATAAGCCCATCCTCTGGCGATCGCAAAAGTATAGTGCATCAGTATTCTAAAGCGTTCTAAACCCAGTTTAAGAAAGCCTGAAATACAATTTTAGTTCGGCTTCATTAGTAATGTCCAACACGGTCATAATGCGGACATGGGGGCGTAATTCAAAAAATTCAACAATAAAATTTATTTCATCATGGCACACGAAAGGGAAAACGAAAACGCTTTTTTGAAGTTGATAAAAACCGAGTTTGCGCAGCTTATCGCGCAACGCCTCGCGAGCCTTTTTCATTTTTTCAGGAATATCAAAAATTACGAGCCTCCATTTTCCATCCCATTTTTTAGGCTCTTTAATAGAAATAGTGTCAATGTTATACCGCAACGCTTTTTTGATACCCTGCTCTGTAAGAATAATCCGAACACCGCCATCCCTATCTTCCTTAAAATCCACTAATCTATCGCGATGGAATTCGCGTATAATGCGTTGAAGAACGCGCCGATCAATTTTTTTAAATTCTAAAGGTATATCTTTAAACACCTTTCTCCGCCTGCGCGGAGAATAAGCTGCTAAGCCTAACGCCACGCCGGCCCAAAGCAGCAAAATCACTTTTTGTTTTGTTGGGCTATAGTAATATTTTGCCATATTTGTATAGTACCATACTTTTGCGATCGCAAAAGTATGGTCACACAACTACATATTACTATTACATAGTATTTATTGTTTTTAGATTATTCCTCCTCTTCTTTCGCCGCCGATTCCAGTTTTTTGAGATATTCTTTTCGGTAGCCAGTGCCCGCGGGGATGAGGCGGCCGATGATTACGTTTTCTTTAAGGCCGCGCAATTTATCTTCCTTTCCTTCAATCGCGGCGTTGGTCAAAACGCGCATCGTCTGCATAAAGGAAGCCGCCGAAAGAAAACTCTCCGTGGTCAGCGCCACATTGGTAATACCCATCATCAACTGGACGGCTTTTGCCGGAAGCCCGCCGGCTTTTCTAATTTTTAAATTTTCTTCTCTCAATACGGGCTTTTCCACAATCTCGCCGATGCCCAGCTTGGTTCCGCCCGGGTCTTTGATTTTCACCCTGGAAAACATCTGACGGACTATGGTTTCAATATGCTTGTCGTTTATGGACGCTCCCTGAAAAGTGTAAAGCTGTTGGACTTCGTAAATAATGTAATTTTGAGCGGCTTTCATGCCGGCCACCGTCAAAAGCTCTTTGATGTCTGCCGCGCCTTCGGTAAGCCTATCCCCTGGATTAATTTCTTCGCCGGGAGAAACCAAAATCGTGTGCCCGAAAGGCGCGGTAAATTCCGCTTCTCCTATCCTTATAATTTTATCGCGATTGCCTTCCGGAGAATCAATAATCGCCGAAACAACTCCCGAAATATTGGAAAGTATGGCCGGAGTTTTTGGCATCCTGAGTTCAAAAATTTCTTCAACGCGCGGAAGGCCCATAGTGATGTCGGCAGCTCCGGCGATGCCCCCCACATGGAAAGTCCGCATGGTCATCTGCGTGCCCGGCTCGCCGACGGCCTGCGCCGCCACGATGCCTACCGCTTCGCCCAATTTTACAGGAGTATTGGAACCGAGATCATATCCGTAGCAAAGCTGGCAAATTCCCCGGCGGGACCGGCAAGAAATCGGCGAGCGCAGAGTAACTGTGGGAATATTCAACAAAGCGACGCGCTCGGCGTCATCCATGGATAAAAGATATCCTCTTTTGAAAATGATTTTTCCAGAAGCGGAGTCCGAAATATCGGCCGCTAAAACGCGCCCGAAAACGCGCGAAGCGAAATTTTTTCCAAGCTTGTCAAAATCTTTTCTATAAACTTCAAATCCGGCTTCGTCTTTGCAATCCGGCTCGCTGACTATAACATCCTGCACCACGTCCACTAATCGGCGCGTCAAATATCCGGCCGCCGCGGTTTTTAGCGCGGTATCCGCGGTTCCTTTTCTGGAAGCATGCGTGGAAATAAAATATTCCAAGACAGCCAAACCTTCTTTATAGCTTGCCAAAATAGGCAGTTCAATTATACGTCCGGAAGGGTTTACCACCAATCCCTTCATGGAAGCTAGCTGGTTTATCTGCGCCCAATTGCCACGGGCGCCGGAAGAAACCATGTAATGAATCGGGCCGAAATGATCCAGCGTGGCTGGCGCCAATTCGTCAACTTTTGTTTTTACATTGGTCCAAACCTCAATAACTTTTTCGTATCGTTCCCTATCGGTCAGTAGGCCTTGATTATATTGATTTTCTATGACGCGCGCTTCTTTTTTGGCTTTTTCTATTAAAGATTTTTTTTCTTCGGGCACTTGAATATCATCCATTCCCCAGCTGATGCCGGAATCGGTGGCGTGCCTGAAACCCAAACTCTTGATGCGGTCTAAAATTGTGGGCGTGGCGTCAATGCCGTATCTCTGGATTAAATTTGAAACCGTGCGCTCCAAATCTTTCTTGGTCATTTCTGTATTTAAGAACGCGTAATCGCGCGGCAGAACGCTGTTAAAAAGCAACCGCCCCACGGAAGTCTCCAATAATTCCTTGCCCACGCTTTGGTACTTCGGCGTTTTTGTAGCTTTGACAAAAATTTTAGAATGAATATCAACCCAGCCGTAGTCATAAGCCAAAATGGCTTCATTGGGAGTGGCAAAATATTTTCCTTCCCCTTTCGCGCCCGGGCGGATTCTCGTAAGATAGGCGATGCCCATAACAATATCTTGAGTCGGCGTAATCACTGGCTCGCCGTTTCCAGGTTTTAAAAGATTTTTTACCGAAGCCATAATATCGCGCGCTTCTTTTTGGGCTTCATCGGTCAAGGGCACGTGCACGGCCATCTGGTCGCCGTCAAAGTCGGCGTTGAAAGCCGAGCAAACCAAAGGATGAAGCTGAATGGCGTTGCCTTCAATAAGTATCGGCTGAAAAGCCTGGATGCCCAAGCGATGCAAAGTCGGCGCGCGATTTAAAAGCACATATTTTTCTTTAATAACGCTTTCTAGACTTTCCCAAACTTCTTGTTTTAAATCGTCTATCAAGCGCCCCGCGCCTTTGATGGTATGCGCCAGATCACGGACAATTAAATCATGGATAACAAACGGCCTGAAAAGCTCCAGAGCCATGTGCTTGGGAAGCCCGCATTGGTGAAGTTTTAATTCCGGGCCTACCACAATCACAGATCTTCCGGAATAATCCACGCGCTTGCCCAAAAGATTCTGCCTGAATCTGCCCTGTTTGCCTTTCAGCATATCGGCTAAAGACCTTAAAGGCCTTTTTTGGGCTTGAGAAGTGGCCGCGGGACCCTGGGTGCGCTTTATGGAATTATCAATCAAAGCGTCCACGGATTCCTGGAGCATTCTTTTTTCGTTTCTTACGATGACTTCCGGTGCTTTTATTTCCAAAAGTTTTTTTAAGCGGTTGTTGCGGTTGATTACCCGGCGGTAAAGATCGTTGATGTCGGAGGTGGCGTGCCGTCCGCCTTCCAATTGCACCATGGGGCGCAAAGCCGGCGGGATTATGGGAATCGCCGTAAGGAACATCCAATCCGGACGCACGCCGGAACGGATTAAAGACTGAATCAGGCGCAACCTTCTTAAAATTTTCTTTTTTTGCAAAGGCGAAGCCTCTTCCAAATCCTTGGCAAGCCCCCCTGAAATCTGGCTAAGATTTAATTGCGAACAAAGTTTTTTCAACGCTTCCGCCCCGATACCTGCTTCAAAAACTTGCGCGTATTTCAAGCTGAAACGATGATATTCCACTTCGGAAATTACAGTTCTCTCTTTTAAATTTTTTATCTCTGTAAGCGTGATGTCATAAATAGTTTTAAGAGCTTCTTTTTCGGCGGAAGACGTAGTTTTGGATTTAGATTTGTATTCTTTTTCCACCGCGTCTATAATTTCTTTTCTTGCTTTTTCATCAACTTTGGTAATCACATATCCGCCGAAATAAATTACTTTTTCCAAGTCCGGAACCGACATGTCCAAAATAAGCCCGACGCGAGAAGGCACTCCGCGCAAAAACCAAATGTGCGAAACCGGCGAGGCCAGCTCAATGTGCCCCATTCTTTCCCGGCGCACGATGGAACGGGTCACCTCCACTCCGCATTTGTCGCAAATAATTCCCTTGTATCTTACGCGCTTATATTTTCCGCAATAACATTCGTAATCTTTTTCCGGTCCAAAAATACGCTCGTCAAAAAGCCCATCTTTTTCCGGCCTCTGGGTGCGGTAATTGATTGTCTCGGGCTTAGTCACCTCGCCTCTGGACCAACTCAAAATCCTCTCGCGCGAGGCCAAGCGAATCGATAAAGATTTAAAATCAATTATTTTTTGGGTTTCCATATTTATTTATTCCGCTTCAATATATTCTTCAAAGCGTTCTTTTTGCCGGCTTTTGGTTTTTATTTCTTTTTCTTCTATTTCTTCCGGCGCGCTTTCCACTCCTTTAAGCTCGACATCCAAAGAAAGGCCTTTTAATTCGTTCACTAAAACATGGAAAGACGCCGGCATATTGGGAGCCCTGAAAGGCTCTCCGCGGACGATGGCGTCGTAAGCCGCGGCTCTACCTAAAACGTCGTCAGATTTAATTGTCAACACTTCCTGCAAAGTGTGCGCCGCGCCGTAACCCTCCAGCGCCCAGACTTCCATTTCTCCAAAACGCTGCCCTCCGCCCTGCGCTTTTCCGCCCAAAGGCTGTTGGGTTATAAGCGAATAAGGACCAATGGAGCGCATGTGGATTTTATCCTCCACCATGTGCGAAAGCTTCATTATGTAAACCATGCCAACGGTTACTTTTTGGTCAAATTCCCTGCCGGTTCGCCCATCGAAAAGTTTTACTTTGCCGTCTTCCGGCAATCCAGCTTTTCTCAATTCTTCTTTTATTTCGGTTTCGGTCGCGCCGGCCAAGGTCGGAGTTACGGCCATGTAACCAAGCTTCTGGGCGGCCCAGCCCAGATGCGTTTCCAAAACCTGCCCAATATTCATGCGCGATGCCACACCCAAAGGATTTAAAATTATGTCCACCGGAGTACCGTCGTCCAAATACGGCATGTCTTCCTGCGGAAGAATGCGCGAGATAACGCCTTTATTTCCGTGCCGGCCGGCCAGTTTGTCGCCCGGAGAAACTTTTCTCATCTCGGCTACTTCAACTTGGATTTCCTTGATTACTCCTGTTTCCAATTTGTCTCCTTTTTCGCGGGAGAAAATTTTAATGCCTACCACGCGGCCTTTCCTGCCATGCGGCATCCTGAAAGAAGTGTCTTTAACATCTCGTGCTTTCTCTCCAAAAATGGCGCGGAGCAATCTTTCCTCGGGAGTGAGGTCAGATTCGCCTTTCGGAGAAATTTTCCCGACCAAAATATCGCCGGGCCTGACTTCGGCGCCAATTCTCACAATTCCGTCTTCATCCAAATCTTTGAGCCTTTCTTCTCCAACATTGGGAATGTCATGCGTGGTAATTTCCGGGCCCAGCTTGGTGTCCCGCACGGACACCGTGTAATCCTCTATCAAAACCGAAGTGAAAACATCGTCTTTTACAACGCGATCGGAAAGTATGATGGCGTCTTCAAAATTAGCTCCGCCCCATGAAAGAAAAGCCACCAGTAAATTTTGCCCCAAAGCCAAATGCCCACGGTCGGTTAGCGATGTGTCAGCCAAAACATCGCCCTTCTCCACTTTATCGCCAACTTTCACCGAAGGGCGCTGATGAATCACGGTGGACTGGTTGGAGCGGATAAATGTCACCAATTCGTAAGTTTTGTCTTTTTTCCCGGAACGCACTGTCACGGAACTTGCGTCCACTTTGCTTATTATCCCTTCCACTTCGGCCAAGACAAGTCTGCCGGAATCTTTAGCTGCTTTTTCCTCCATGCCCGTGGCAACCAACGGCGCCTGCGGCCTGACGCAAGGCACAGCTTGGCGCTGCATATTGGAACCCATCATGGCGCGGGTTGAATCGTCATGCTCCAAAAACGGCACTAGAGATGTGGCGATGGAAAAGGCCTGCTGGGGAGAAACATCAATGTAATCAATCCCGCCCCGCGGGATTAGCGCCGGCTGACCGTTGGAGCGCCCTTCGCATTCTTCATCCAAAATATTGCCTTCTTTATCAATAGAAACTCCGGCCTGGGCAATTTTATGCCTAACCTCTTCAAAAGCCGTGAGATAGTGGAGCTCCTTGGTCACGCGCCCGTCAATAACTTTTCTGTAAGGAGTTTCCAAAATTCCGTACTCGTTAATTTTCGCGTATCCCGCCAAATAATTTATCAAACCGATATTGGGGCCTTCCGGAGTCATAATCGGGCAAAGCCGGCCGTAGTAAGAAGGATGGACGTCCCTTACTTCAAAACCAGAGCGCTCCCTAGTTAACCCGCCGGGACCTAAGGCGCTAACCCTGCGTTTATGCTCCAATTCGGATAAAATATTTGTCTGGTCCATAAATTGAGAAAGTTGGTTGGTCATAAAAAATTCAGAAATAACCGCCGCAAATGGGCGGGCGTTTAAAAGCTGGGCTGGGGTCACGGTGGCTAGATCGGATGTGGACATGCGATCTTTGATAGTGCGCTCCATTCTGGCGAGCCCAATACGCAATCTTTGCTGAAGCATCTCGCCCACCGAGCGCACCCGGCGATTGCCTAAATTATCAATATCGTCCTGGACGGCCAACGGATTATTATTTAAAGAAATTATTTCCGAAATTATGACTATTAAATCTTCCTTATTTAAAATGCGGGGATTTTTTACTTTGATGGAGGCTAGAGCCGGAAGCCGCTGGCCAAGCTTGTATCTGCCCACAGCGGAAATATCGTATCTTTCCGGGCCGAACATCAGCTCCACCAATTCCCTGGCGTTTTCCGGAGTGGCAAGCTCCCCCTGGCGCACTCTTTTGAAAACTTCCACATAAGCGTCGTCTGCCGTTTTGGTGGAATCTTTTTCCAACGTTTGATTGATGAAAGAAATCTCGCCGTTGTCTATTTTAGAAAAAGCGTTTTTGATATCTTCGTTCTTTTCCATGCTGAAAATGCGGAGAAGCGCGGTGGCCGCGATTTTCCTTTTGCGGTCTATTTTTACGTAAATTGTTCCGTCCGATTCCGTTTCAAATTCCAGCCAGGCCCCGCGGGAAGGAATTACTTTGGCGCCGAAAAGTTTTTTGCCGTGCGAAATATTTGCCGTAAAATAAGCGCCGAAGGATCGCGCCAACTGCGAGACAATTACCCGCTCCACGCCGTTTATAAGAAAAGTTCCGCGAGGAGTCATAATCGGCATATCCGCCAAAAAGATTTCCTGTTCTTTTTTCTCGCCAGTGCGCTTATTTACCAAGCGGATGCGGAGCCTTAAAGAAGCTTCGTAGGAAAGATTGTTCACCCGGGAATAATTTTCGTCAAATTTCGGCTCGTCAAAAGAACAGTCCAGAAATTCCAAAGCAAGCTCCTCGCCGGTGTAATCCAGCACGGGAGAAAATTCTTTTAAAATCTCGCCGACTCCTTCTTTCACTAACCACTTAAAGGATTGAATCTGCATCTCGGCCAGATTGGGCAAGTTCGCTAAGGGCTCCCGGTAATGGGAGAAATATTTTTTTTGTATCGGCATTTTAGCTTAAATTACTTTAAGAATAAACCAAAATAGCCCTCTTTATGATTGTTTGTGAGGACTGAAAAACACTATCTTTAGGTGCCAGCTTTAGTATTCAAAACGATAGTGACTATTTTAGCTTTGCTGATAAAAAAAGTCAATAAGTCCCCCCTGTGGATAACCTAATTGACAATTAAATCCTATTCTATCAGACCCCCAAAATAAGTCAACCCCGCCTCTCGTCTTTTCCCTATTTTTACAACTATGCTGTTCTCAAGCGATCGCTGAAAGTTAGCAAAAAAATTATTGAAGTCTCTCCCCGTCAATCATTTTCTTAGTCAATTGAAAATAGTATGTAACAGAATCTTCCATTCCATTTACTATTCTCTTTTCGGTCTTAAGAAAAATATTCATTTCGATATCCGATCCATCTTTCATTTTACAAACCACTACCCAGCGTTCTTGCTTTTCCGAGAAATGCCACTGGCCGCCAAATACGATGCGGAATGCTTCGCCCAAAGTACTCCCAAAAAGCAAAATGGTCTCTGTCGAATATGCGGCGCCAGATTCCTCCATTGATTGCACAAGCGCGTCTATTGTCGGATCAAATGATTCAATAAACTCAACAGCGTCCTTTTTACTCACAAACATCGGGATATTCAAGGCCGCCAAAAATCCATTCGCTTTTTCGGAAAAATAATTCCCATCCTTATTGTGATTTCTTGTTGCATCTACTATTGGCATGTCAGAAAATTGCATGAATCTATTTTAATATTTTTTTGTTGGCCAAATCATAAATCTCCTAAATCTTAGCGGATTTTGGGTTTTTATTCAAGCTAATTTTTTATTTTTTTTTCGCAACGGCTCGCGATTTATAGCTCCCCTCTTTATCAAATGTCCCAAACCTGGTTTGGGTCAAAGTCAAAGCTGGGCCGCGTTTCTTCAACAAATTCTCTATATTCTTTTTTGCCCCTGAATTGAGATAGCACAACCTCACTTTGAAGCAAGTCGCCCCAACGATTACTGCCGAGATAATCTTGATAGCTAGACCAAAGATATTTATGTTCCCTTTTATTCCAGCCCTTTATATCTTGCGGATTTAAATGAACATAGGATGACGCGCGCAATAAATAATCATTATCATCCAGTAATTTTGAATGAAATTTGCTCTCAAAAACGTGGCCGCGCCGCTCGTATTTAAGGTTATAATATTTTGAGAAACTTACCATGACGCGATGCATATAACGCGAGATGTTACTATCTTTTAACTCCCCCAAAACTAAATGGAAATGTGTCGGCATTAAGCAGAAACAAACAATAGAAACTAACGGCTTACCCAATTTTATTTTCCCATTCCTAATGTCCCAAACAAGGTTTAGGTCATTATTGCGATCGAAGCGAGGCATTTCAACTCCTCCGTTGGCAGCGAAAAGAACGTTTAAAAAGCGTTGATATGTATCTTTAGCGCGAAAAAGCGCCATGTCTCCGACTGAATGAGCGTAAATATGATAAAAATTGCCGGTAACGAATGGGTGCCTTCTACTAGCCATAGTTACATCATTGCCCTAAACCAGGTTTGGGTCAAGCGTGTCTCACCCACCACTTATGCCAAGTAACTAAAAGGGGGCTGGCGATGAAAATGGAGGAATATGTGCCAAAGAAAACGCCGATTAAAATTGTGAGGGCGAAAAATTTGGTTGATGCGCCACCGAAAAAATAAAGCGCCAGCATCACTATCATTACAGTAAGAGAAGTATTAATGGAACGCCCGATGGTCTGGCGCAAGCTTTGCTCAACAACATTTTCAAAGCTCTCTTTGGCCCCCAATTTTTTTAAATTCTCCCGAATCCTGTCAAAAACAACAATCGTGTCGTGAACTGAAAACCCCAAAATTGTAAGAAGCGCCGTCACAAAAAGCGTATCCACAGTCACGCCGTAAAAATACCCCAGAAGCGCGAAAAATCCCGCGGGAATGGAAACATCGTGGATTAAAGCGATGAGTGCGGCTACGCCATATTTCCAAGACTGAACCGGTTTTGAAACCTCCCTGAAAGCCCATGCGATGTAAAGCGCGATCATTATCATAACCAATACTATGGCGTAGAGCGAATTTCTTTTTAATTCCGCGCCGATTGTCGGCCCAATGGAAGTAAATTGTTTTTCGTCCAATTCGCCCAGTTTTCGGAGTTCCGCTAGAATTGATTGATGCCTAGCTTCATCGATAGCTGGCATACGCAAAATTAGTCCCCTCTCGCCCGCAGGCTGGACGGTCACATCGGGCAAATCTAGAGACGGCCTGACAGTTTTATATTCCACTTCCATCAAAGACCCTCCGGTAAAATCAATGCCAAGCTTCAACCCCCAAACCCCCAAAGCTAAAAAGCTCAAGGCCACCAAAACCCCCGAAAAAATATAGCTGATTTTTCTAGCGTTGATTATCATTTTTATAAGAAGCTAAAATAGTTTGCAAATAATTGTCGCTCGGATTTTTTTTGATGCCTTCCAGTAAAACCGCTTCAGCTTTTTCGGCACCTGCCCGCCTGTCCGGCGGGTAGGACAACGTGTAAAGGTCAAAGAGATTTTTATATCCCGCCACGTAATCCGGCTTTATATCCACCGCGCTCCGCAAATATTTTTCGGCTTTGGAAAAATCTTTCAAATAATAATGGTAAAGGTCACCAAGATTAGAAAAAGCGATAAAATCATTTGGGCGCAAAAGCGCGGCGTATTGCCAAGCCAAAGACGCTCCCTCGTAATCGCCTAAATATTTTCTTAAAATCCCCACCTGCAGCCAGCCCTGAAGATAATTCGGTTCGCTTTTTAACTGGACGGATAAGTCTTTTAATTCTTTCATCATAGCAGCATCTCCGGAGGGAATTTTTCTTTCTAGCGCCGAGCGGGCTAACATTTCCAATTCATTACCGCTTTCGTCCGGGACCCCGCTAAGCGGAGTTGGGGATTCAACACCGAGTGTTGAGGAGTCTGGCGGTGTTTCCACGGGTGTTTTAATACCCCGCCAAATAAAAAAACTTGCTGATCCCGCCGCTAAAACTACGAAAATTATAACCGCTATAAGATTATTTCTAGACATAAATTATATAATACCAAACCCAGCCCCTTCTCAGAAGGGGCTGGGTGTTGGAAAAAGTTTGCTAGTTCACAAGCCTAACTCACTTTTATATGGACTGCAGGTTCACCTGCGTAGCGCCAGAAGATGGTAATCCGGTAATCTGGTAGCTGTTGGTGTAATCTTGGTCAAACCTGGTATTGTTGGTTGTCGTAGAAATCGGCGACCAGATGAAGTTGTCGTTGACGTCGCCTGCGGTTCCGTCATAGTTGTCAATCCGAGCCGCGTTAGCCATAGCAAGATTTGCCGCAGGAACGTTGGTCACAGTCTGGTAAGCGGCATCGCCCATAAGCTGAACCGAGATTGAATCGGTGTTTGTCGTCCCTGATTCAACGTTGGCAACAGTCGCCCGCAGTTCAAAGTATCTGGTCACGCCGCTGGAAACAATGTAGGTCGTAGTTGCCGCGTTACACAACGATCCCTTGTCAGGATATATTCTGACATCTCTTGGCCCGGCCCCGGTGCCAGCCACAGCGTTGATGCATTGGCCGCCATTGATAAGACCGGTTGAAGAGAAGTTGGTGTCGGTGTTGCTGAAGCCGGTGTCAGTGTAAGCGTACAAGCTGTAGAGCGAAGTTGTGGCGAGCAAAGTGGACGATCCGATGCGGAAGGTTACTTTGTATAGCGCCACGTCTCCGTTATTAGCCGTTACGGCAAAGCGATACAATTTCTGGTCAGCGGTTGTCCCGGCAGCAAGCGTCGTACTTGGCAATGCCTGGTAAGCCACTGTTGGATAGGCCTTCATAATTCTCACTCCCTGTGAGGAAGCGGCTGCAGAGCCATTAATACCAGCTGGGCCGCTAATAGTACTGCCGGAAGCTGCTCCAGTGCCATAGTTGCCGTTTAAGCCCACATTGGCTCCGTCATAGTCAACAATGAGCAAGTCGCCTGATTGAACCATAGGACCGGATGCTCCGATTGCCGCAATGTCGCCCTTGACAGTGAGCTCTCTTGAACCGTCTCTAGGAATCCTGAATGAGCCAACGGCGATTTGGGTGGAAGTGGCGTTGTCGTCATTCGGGAAAACGGCCGTTCCGATTTTGCTGGCTCCATCCCACAAAGTAACCTGCCTGCCTACCAAGTTAATCGGCGTGTTAGTAGCCACGCTGGCAAGCTTAAGTGCAACCTGCTTAAGGTCAATGTCTTCGTTGGTAGCGCTGAATTTAATTTTGATGAGTTCAACTCCGGTCTGTCCGGCGCCTACAATCTTGTAAGCAGGGCTGTTGGGGATAGTAACCGCAATCGAACCTCCTGTAGCGGCGGTCATATACTGACCGGTTGAGTCATTCGCTGTTTGAGCAATGGTCTGGCCGGAAGTTAATCCGGTAACAGCAGTCCAATCAGCGGAATTAGCGGCATTGTCGGCGTCGTCGCCTCCTAGACCCCAAGCATACTTGCTACTGGCGGCGGCGTTTGAGATTACATCACATTTAAGACCCAATGTCTTGGATGTGCCTTTGGAGATAATCAGGCCGTTGCCGGTGAAAGTAAAGCTGGTAGAAGAAGCGGCTGCCGATGGGTTGACTCCGGTGGTGTTTACAACGGTCGTTCCGTCATAAAGCTTACAGTTGGTCACATCCGTAGCTGCTCCGCCGGTTGAGAAGTCGTAAGCCAACGGAATATTGGTGAGCCGCAAGTCCTCGCCGGAACCTGTGCCGTCCAAAATGTAGTTGGCAAAGAGGAATTCCTGCACGCCCGCGATTACCGTTTGGGCAATCGGGACTGTAGAAACGCTAACTGTAAGCGCACCTGCTTTCACGGTCATCTGGTTGGCCGTAACCACAGAGGAAGACGGCGTAATGCTGTTTCCGGTGGTAAGCCCTTTTACCGTTGTCCAGTCGGTTGAAGGCGTGGTGGATGCCTGCACTGTGTTGTTGTTCACGAAAGTGGTGGAAAGTTTGCCTTTCAATTGATAGACGCCCGTGCCGATTGGGAAAGTAACTGTGTCTGTAAAGGTTACTTTTCCATCGCCGTTTTTAACAGTGACTCCATCCGCCGGGCCTGCCACAACCGCGCCGCTTGCGTCATACAAGGAAATGTTGGTGATAGCAGTTCCAGCAACGCCAGTGCTGCCGGTGCCAGAAGTAGAAGTAGCCATGAAGTGGAAAACCATTTTACCAACCGAAATCTGTTCGCCCTTCACTTCAACCGTAAACGCTCCCAAGGGCTGATTTGCCAGGTTGATAGCGATATTTTGAGCCGCAACCGAAGTGGCTCCTGACACAGTTAATGAACCGTTTGAAACAGTAACCTGCGCGGCATCATACCATGGGTCTTCCGTAGAGCTGAACGCGGCCGTGTCATCGGTTGGGTCGCTAGTTCCGGTCTGCGGAGGAGTTATTCCATAGCCATAATTTTCTCCCAACAAACCGATATCGGTTCGCTTGGCAAGGTCAAAGTCTATGGTTCTTCCTGAACCCCCCACAATGTCACCCTTGACAGACACTTCTTTGGAGAATCCTTTGTCAATAAGGATTCCTTTTCCGGCATTGTCGGAGAATGTGGCTGTGTAATACTTGCCGTCGGAGCTTACAACCGTATCATAAGCTACACCGTCAACATAAGTTTTTAAGTTAGCCAAATCTCCCGTACCGATAGAACCAGTTTGATTCCATCTGATAAATCTCCAGTAGATTTTTTCGGCTGAACCGGCAGTAACTTTAACCGAAGAAAAAGTATAATCCGTTGAGCCTACTTTCTTGGTAACTGAAGATCCCGGGTCAAGAGAGCCCCTCTGCAGGGTAACTGAACCTATGGTCAAAGATGCGTTAACCGTGTGTCCGGCTCCCGATATCGGCAAAACGCCGTCAACGACAGCCGCGGAAGAATTAACTGCGACCAAAGATATGTAAGCAACCTGACCGGCATAATCGGCAAGCGCGGTTGGCGCGTTTCCAGCCAAGGTCATAGTTCGGGATGTGCCCGCTTTTACGACGAATGGCTCTGAAAGCGTGGCTTGGTGGGAAGAGTTAAGGGTCTTCGCGATACCGAGCTGGGCGCCGGTTTCGTCCAAAAGAACAATTCCGGCTAGAACGGCATCATTTGCCAAACCGGTCCTTTGCGCCACCAAAGAATTTACGGTGACATCGTTTCCTGACGGCGCCGTGAATCTAACAACGGTGAAAGGAACTCTGGTAGCGTTGATTGGGAAAAGACTCGCGTTCGGCTGAACGCCGGCTTCAACTCTCAATGTTCCTGCGTTTGCAGGCGTAGTAGGAGTTGTGCCTGAACCTGGAATAGTTGGCGTTACTGGAGTAGAAGCCATGCTGTTGTACTTGGCGCGGGAAATTGCGCCGAAATATCCGACAGCTGGGCTTACTCCATTTGCTGATTGCCAGTTGGCAACAGCGGCTTTGGTTATGGGACCAAAGAAACCTGATTGAGGAGAAACACTTAAGTATCCTTGCAAGCATGTAACATCATCGCCCTTTGACCCCACTGTGAGATCGCGAGTGAAATTGCAAGCTGCAGATGTTCCCACGCCCGGAGCCGCCTGTCCTCGCAAAGAACTATTAACATTGTTAACAGTGGTTTGGTCGGCGCCAAACGATTGGAGCAACGAGATAATGGACTGAATTTGAGCTTCTGTAAGCGCGGCGCTAGCTACAAGCGGAACCGCGATGGCTGCGCCTGAAAGAAAAAACGCCGTGCTTGCGCTCAATAGAACTGAAGCTAATTTTTTATTCATGATTTATTAACCTATTAATTAATTTGGCCAATATACAGATGCTTTCGACAAAGCGTCGTGATTGGCTTTTTAACTAAACTAATAATTCAACGTTCGACCATTTGTTCAAAACGGATAAAATCAAAATTTAATTTACTGTCTTTGTTCTTATTTATTTTTCAAGGTTCTTTATCGTAAGCCAAGATGGCTAGCCATATTCTAGCCTCATTTCCGCTTGTTTTCAGTATAACATAACCCACAAAAGCCAATGCAAACGCCCATTGTGGATAACTAAAAACTGATAATAAAGCTAAACAAAGTATCTTCTCCAACGCCTATTTCCCTCTTGTTTTACAGCTCCTCTCGCCACTAATGTTGAAAGCTCTCTTTGGACTGTTTTTTCGCTGACCAGTTCCCCCAACGCTTTGGCTAAATCTCCTACGCTCAAACGACCTTTTTCTTTTAATGCTGACATCAATGTCTCTTGCCTGCCTGACCGATAAGCAGGCATAGTTTTGGCTTTTAAAGCTATAGCAATCATTGGTTGAGCTTCAATATTAACTTGTCCATTAGAATTGTCCGATAGAATTTTGTCCAATAGGGTCTTATATTCCCTACCCAAAACATCAAAGTTCTTTTTAGAAATAAATGTTCCGCAGGCGGCCAGCTCCAGCTTGAGCAATATGTTTTTTACCGTAGCCTCAAGCGCCAGTATATCCCTCGGCTGGGCATTTAAAATATCAAGCGCTTCCTTTCTTAAAGCCCATTTCAAGGGCTCGGCATCTGAAAAAAGGTCGGTCGTTCGGTATAACGCTTCGGTAATTTTAAGCGCCCCTTGTTTCAGCTCGTCAAACATACCAGGTAGTAGAAAACTCGATTAAATTGCTAATTTGCCAGGAGGCTATCGAGTTTTTCACTACCTGGCATATTGATATCATAGTAGTTTAATCCAATAGAAAAAGCCAGCTTTTATTTCGCTGGCTTCGCTGACTTATGGATTGCGCTTTTATTTGGCGGATCTATATTCCCGTTCCAAAAAAAATACTTTAGCTCCGAAAATAATGAAGATAACAACTAATGCTATTATTAGAGCCCACAGTTTCACCACATCCCAATCCGGCTCTTTTATTTTTTTATCTTTTTGTTCCGCTTCCATAATTCACCTCCTAAAAATCAAAATGCTTTCTTTAAAAATTTTAGCAAAAAATTAAGCTTTGTCAAATAAAAATTATTTGCTAAAATGCCTTTATTATTGCGGGGTCGGCTAATGGTAGGCCATGCGGCTCTGAACCGCAGAATCTAGGTTCGAATCCTAGCCCCGCAGCACGCGTATGCTAAGTCAGGTGATCGTATGCCGAACTGATTCTGACGTAGTAACTATTGATATTTTTGTAACGTTTTATAACCAGCTAAGCATATGGATTCACTAAATAACCCGTCGTTCAGATCGCGCAACGCCACTACCACAAAACTTCTGGTTGTGGGTGTTTTAATAGTTGTATGTCTAGTCCCGAGTTTATTCGTTTTTATCTTGCTGTCAGAGAGAACTGATCGCCAGGAAGAGGCAAAAAAAGATATCACTGACAAATGGGGTTCTAACCAGCTTATTATCGGTCCGATTCTTTCTTTGCCATATCATAAATCATCGGTTGATCCGCAGGGCTTCACGCACGAATCATCCGGGGTTATTAACACATTGCCTAAAAAATTAAATCATAATGCGTCTATCGAGCCAGAGATACGATCTCGCGGCATCTTTGAAGCGGTCGTCTATAACACCAGCATAGAGGGTGATGGGGTATTTGAGATGCCGGATCTTTCATACACCAGCGTCAGATTAAACGAAATACAGTGGGACAAAGCATATATATCAATGGGTATCACCGATACGCGCGGAATCACTCAGCAAATTAATTTGAAATGGAATAATGCCGACATTGCATTTGAACCCGGTTCAAAAAATCCTATCGCCGGAGCAAACGGCGTACATGCGTTTGTGCCTATCGATACGGCTAAGAAAACTTTTGACTTCACATACACATTCGATATTCGGGGAAGTGAAAAACTCGAGTTCCTTCCTTTCGGAGGCGAGACAAAGGTGGATATAAAATCAAACTGGAGCTCCCCAAGTTTTACAGGCGCTTATCTTCCGAATGAGCGCAATGTTGCTGATGGTTTTTCCGCCAGCTGGTCCGTGTCATCATTCGGCAGATCATATCCGCAGCAGTGGGTTGATTCGGAAGTGAACGCCCAGACGCTTGCCGATTCCCGCTTTGGGATGTCACTGATCCGGAGTGTTGATTTTTATACGAAAATAAATCGTACGATAAAATATGCGATTATGTTCATTGCTATTACTTTCTTAGCATTCTTCTTATTTGAAGTATTGAGTAAGGTCAGAATACATCCTTTTCAATATCTTCTTGTCGGTTTTGCGCTTGCTCTATTTTATCTGCTCCTGCTTTCGTTGTCTGAAAAGTTTGGATTTCTTCCCGCATACGTGATATCGACAATTGCCATAATAGGCCTTATTACCAGTTACAGTGTGAAGGTTCTCAAAGCAAATAAGAAAGCGTTCATCGTTTCAGGACTTCTATTCTTGCTTTACTCGTATCTTTATATAATCGTTCAGCTTGAGGATTTGGCGCTTCTTTACGGTTCAATTTTACTGTTCGTGCTCTTAGCTTTAACAATGTATCTCACGCGAAACATTGATTGGTATCAGGTTGATGCAGGGAAGCAAACCTTCAGTTAACCGATAAAACATGCTGGCAGGTACCACAAATCTTGGACACCTTTCCACTCCTTATTAGAGTAAAATATGTTATTATAAACATATGATGAATTATTACGGAGGAATGATGGGCTGGGGAGGCGGATACGGCGGAGCGTTCGGCTGGATAAGCGAGCTGGTCTGGCTTGTTGCCGGAATCATGCTCATAGTCTGGCTTTGGAAACAGATTAAATAAGTGGGAACTAATACCCCAGTTAACGGTTTTTACGGCTTGGGCATCGCCCCGGCGCTTTTAGAAATTCTTGGGAAGCTCCATTTTAAAACGCCCACCCCAATTCAGGAGCGGGCGATTCCCGTGGCCAATGAAGGAAAAGATTTAATCGGTATCGCGCAAACCGGCACCGGTAAAACTCTAGCTTTCGGCGTTCCTATGATCCAGCAGATAGCGCAGAAAAAAGCCAAAGGGCTGATTCTTTTGCCGACCAGAGAGCTCGCGCACCAAGTGGACGAAATGTTGCAAAAAATCGGCCGGAGTATGGGCCTCAAAACAGCGCTTATTATAGGAGGCGCATCCATGAGGCCTCAACTAGACGCACTCCGAAGGAATCCGCATATCATAATAGGAACGCCCGGGCGAATTATTGACCATATGGAGCAGAAGACACTTTCTTTTGACGGCATTTCAATTTTGGTTTTAGACGAAGCCGACCGCATGTTGGATATGGGCTTCGCTCCACAGTTAAGGCAAATTTTAAATAAACTTCCCAAAAACCGGCAGACCATGCTTTTTTCGGCGACTATGCCGGACGATATCGTGCGCCTGGCCACCCAGCATATGAAGCTCCCCTTCCGCGTGGAGATCGCGCGGCCGGGAACGGCGGCCGAGAGAGTGGAGCAGGAATTATTTATCGTAAAAAAAGAAGACAAAAATAAATTGCTCGCGAAGCTTCTTGCCGAATACCGCGGAGCGGTTTTAATTTTTTCCCGCACTAAGCACGGCGCGAGAAAAATTTGCAACGCCGTAAGAGACATGGGGCATAGGGTCGCCGAAATTCATTCCAACCGCTCGCTGGGCCAGCGCCGGGAAGCATTGGACGGATTTAAATCTGGAAGATACCGCGTGCTCGTGGCCACGGATATTGCTTCTCGCGGGATTGATGTGGTGGGGATTGAAGTGGTTATAAATTACGACTTGCCGGATAACCCCGGAGATTATGTGCACAGGATCGGGAGAACCGGCAGAGCTGGAGCGCCAGGACGTGCAATATCTTTCGCCACGCCCGACCAAAAAAGCGCCGTCCACGATATTGAAAAACTTCTCCGCACGGCAATCGCGATATCCAAGCATCCGGAATTTTCGGAAGAAAAATTCATAGAATACAAAACTACTCCACGGCATTTTTCGCACAAGCGTTTCGGCCAAAGTTTTTCCCGCCCCTCCTACGGCGGCCGCGGCAGATTTTTCAGGAAATAATTTTTGACTTGAAAACTCAGCGTAAATTTGACTCTCTTTGATTTTTGGTGTAGTATTAAAAAGCCTCGCGCGAGAGGCTTTTTTTAAATAAAATTTTTATGGAAATACGAAACATAGCAATCATCGCCCATGTGGACCATGGGAAGACAACTCTTACAGATGCGCTCCTGCGCCAAACCGGCGCTTTTAAGGAAGGCGTGTCTATGGATTCAAACGCTCTGGAATTGGAGCGCGGGATTACGATTTATTCAAAAAACGCGGCGATCAATTATAAAAATACCAAAATCAACATCGTGGACACGCCCGGGCATGCTGACTTCGGCTCTGAAGTGGAGCGAGTTTTGCGAGCGATTGATTCGGTGCTTTTGGTGGTGGACGCGCAGGAGGGGCCGATGCCGCAAACAAGATTTGTTTTAAAAAAATCTCTGGAACTTGGCATAAAACCGATTGTGATAATAAATAAAATTGATAAACCCGCCGCCGACCCAGTCAAATGCGTGGATGAGGTGCTGGAACTTTTTTTGGAGTTGGGCGCTTCGGACGAGCAAGCAAATTTTCCAGTGGTTTACGCAAACGGCAAGGCCGGTATTGCTAAGATAAAACTTACTGACGAATCTAATGACTTAACTCCTCTCTTAGAAACCATAATTAAACACGTGCCGTCGGCTTCGTCCGAAAATTTGGTTGAAAAACCCTTGCGCTTTCAGCCGTTTAATTTGGGCTACGATAATTTTTTGGGCAGGCTCGCGGTGGGCCGGGTCTATGAAGGCGTTTTAAAATCCGGAGAAAATATTGTGATAAAAAATAGCGGAACGCGGACGGGAAAAATCAGCAAAATTTTTACTTTCAACGGTTTAGAGCGCGTTGAGACATCGGAAGCCATCGCCGGAGACATCGCGCTTGTCGCGGGGCTTCCAGATATTTACATCGGCGAAACCGTGATGAAAGATGAAAGCTTAGAAGCGCTTCCGGCAATTAAAATAGACGAGCCGACAATCTCTCTTAATTTTTTGGTAAATAATTCGCCCTTCGGCGGGCGTGAAGGAAAATTTGTCACCTCGCGACAGATTAGGGAATATTTGGAACGAGAGCTTGAAGTGAACGTCGGGCTTCGAGTTGAATTTGCATCGGGAGATATTTTTTCCGCCGAAGGCGGATCCGCCTCTTGCGGAAAAGTTTCGGGCAGGGGCGAACTCCACATCGCGATACTTTTGGAAAATATGCGTCGGGCCGGCTATGAACTTCAGGTTTCCCAGCCGCAAGTCATTATTAAGGAAGAGGGCGGCGAAAAATTGGAGCCGTTTGAAGAAGTGATTATTGACGCACCCGCGGAATATCAGGGCACGATAATTGAGCGTTTGGGCTTGCGTGGATTTATTTTGACAAATCTTTTTAATAAAGAAAATATCGTCCGGCTTTCTTTGGAAGGGCCGACCCGCGGAATTTTGGGTTACCGCAACCAATTCACCATAGACACCAAGGGCGAAGGAATTTTCGCGTCGCATGTTTTAGGTTTCAAGCCGATGAAAGGAGAAATAAGAAAGCGTGCGACGGGGTCCATGGTTTCAATGGCCAATGGCAAAGCATTGGGATTTTCGCTTTGGGGTTTGCAGGACCGCGGAATGCTTTACATCGGCCCGGGGACTGAAGTTTATAAAGGAATGGTAATCGGCAACACGGCCAAGGGAGACGAAATGTTCGTAAATCCGACCAAGGGAAAAGAGCTTACCAATATGCGCTCAAAAAGCTCGGACGAAGCGCTCACGCTCTCGCCTCCTTATATTTTGACGATTGAGCGCGGTTTGGAAATCATGTCCGAAGACGAGTATCTGGAAATAACTCCCCAAAGCGTGAGATTGAGAAAGCAAAATCTGGTAAAATAAAAAACCGGCTTGAAAACCCGGTGATTTTGAAGTTTTCCACACCACCTATCGACTTTTAATTTGGGTTTTTGTTACATTAACAATGTGCTTGCGGGCGCAAGCCCCGTTCAGCTAAAGATTTCTTAAGCTGAAGGCAAGCACAACAAAGATATCCCGCCTGCGGGATGTTTTTGTTTTGTGATTTTTATAACATATATAAAAGCAGAAACGTGTCTTAAAATCTATACTATGTAAATTGGACGATAGGTTAGAATACGTAGTATACGTATTAAAAATAGAGAGGTAGAAAAAATCTAAAAAAGAAGTATAATTAGCCGATGGACATCGCGTCGCATGGGCTTTGGGGAGGAGTCGCTTTCGGAAGGAAAAATATAAAAAGCTTCTGGCTGTCTCTTTTATTCGGCGTTTTGCCCGACCTTTTAGCTTTCGGGCCGTTTTTTGTCGGAATTTTTCTTGGGTTTTACCAACGCCCGCTTTTCAACGGAACCGAACCTCCCAACCCAGCGCTCATCCCCTCTTTTGTAGGGCAAATTTATAATATAACCCACAGTTTGATTATATTTGCCGCGGTATTTTTCATAGTTTGGTTTATTTTAAAAAGGCCGGTTTATGAAATGTTGGCTTGGGGATTGCATATTCTTTTTGATATTCCGACTCATTCCTACGCATTTTTCCCCACGCCTTTTTTGTGGCCAATATCCGCTTTCAAAATAAACGGCGTCCATTGGGGCGACCCGATTATTCTTTACCCCAACATAATTTTACTGCTGATTTTATATATTTGGTTTTTTAAATATAAATGCAAGGTTAAACTTTGAGATAGCGGCGAATGGCGATGTAGGCAGATAAAACTCCTAAAAGCACGCCTGCAACAAGTAATATAAAAAATATCTGTAAAATATTGGAAAGGAAATACTGAAAAACATTAACCCCGCCAAAAAGCGCGGATGTTTTATTGCCCATCAGCCAGAAAGCCGGATATAGCAGTGCCAAAGTAAAAAAAGAAGCAATAATGCCGTGAATTATTCCTTCAACTAAAAACGGTCCCCGAATAAAAGCTCTGGAAGCCCCCACCAGCTGCATCACAGAAATTTCATCTCTGGAATTATAAATAGCCAGCCTCACGGTGCTGTAAGCGACCATCAAAGCGATTACTGCCAAAATCAAACTCACGGCAAAACCAATCCGGCGCGAAGTTGAAAGCAGAGAAGATAGCCGGTCAATTACAAATTGGTTTTGTCTGTAAGTTATTTTTTTCTGTCCCGAAGAATCGGCGTCTAAAATTCCGCCGTAGGACCCTTTTTCCAAAAACTTGCTGATAGCGTCGTATTTGGATGAGTCATGGGCTTTAATTTCCAAGCTCGAAGAAAAAGGATTGGCGCCGACTACTTCCAAAGACTGCAAAATGGCTTCGTCCCCAATATGCCTCTCGCGAAAAGCCGCCAACGCTTCATCGGCCGAGATGTATTTTACGGCGCGCACTTCGGGCAACGCTTCCAGATCTTTTTTTAACGCTAAAATCTGCTCTTCCGGCGCGCCAGTTTTAAAATAAGCGCTGATATCCACCTTTTCCTCCAAAGAAGAAATAATGCCGGATAAAAAAGCGCTTCCCACAATTACCGAACCGATCATAAAAATAGACAAGGATATTACCAAAACAGTCGCCGCGCTGACCACGCCGTTTCTGAAAAAATTCAAAAACCCCCATTTAAGAATCCTCCGAAAAGTTATCTTATCCATGGCCATGGGTCAATTATAGCACATATCTCCCCCTCTGCTCGTCTCGCACTAATTTCCCTTTCTCTAGAGTGACAACGCGGCGTTTCAGAGAATTTATTATTTCTTTGTCGTGCGTGGCGAGGATGACCGTGGTCCCCAAATCGTTTACTTTTTCCAAAAGACGGATTATTTCCAAAGTGTTCAACGGGTCCAAATTTCCGGTTGGTTCATCCGCGATTACCACGTCCGGCCTAGAAACAATCGCCCGGGCGATGGCCACGCGCTGTTTTTCTCCGCCGGAAAGCTCATGTGGAAAATGCCATGACTTATCCATCAGCCCCACCAGCTCCAAAACCTGCGGCACATCATGCTTGATATCGTCGTCTTCCTTTCCGCCCGCCTCCAGCGCGAAAGCTACGTTTTCGTAAGCGGTCTTTTGAGGCAAAAGCCGATAGTCCTGAAAGACCACGCCCATCCGCCTTCTGATGAATGGGAGTTCCTCTCTGGACGCGGCATGAATATCGCTCGATTCAAAAAAAACCTTGCCCGAGGTTGGCCGGTCTTCGGCTAAAAGCAATTTTAACAGCGTTGATTTGCCGGCTCCTGACTGGCCCACCACCGAGATGAATTCATTGGGGGCAATGGTAAAAGAAACATCCTCAAGCGCGATTGAGGTTGGAGAATACACTTTGGAAACTTTATCAAAATAAATCAATGGATTGGGAATAATCAAGTTAGATGCTTAATTCTGATTCTACAATATTTTCCAGCTCCCCCGCAAGTACCCCATCCACATCGGCTGTTTCAAACCCGGTGCGGTGGTCTTTTACCATTTGATAAGGATGAAAGACGTAGGAGCGGATCTGGTGGCCCCATTCTATTTGGGGAATTTTTCCGCCACGAATTTCTTTTCTTTCCGACTCCGTTTTTTTTATTTCCAATTCATAAAGTTTGGCGCGTAAAATATTCAAAGCGTGTTTTCTATTGGCTTGCTGGGTTCTTTCCGAGCTCGCGTGCGCCGTGAGTCCAGTGGGTTTGTGTAAAATGCGGACGGCGGTTTCCCTCTTATTCACGTTTTGCCCGCCCGGCCCGCTAGAGCGCGCAAAAGTGATTTCTAAATCGGTTTCATTAATGGGCGCCTCGTCGGGATCGGTAATTTCCGGCAAAATCTCAACAAGCGCAAAAGAAGTGTGCCTTCTTTTATTGGCGTCATAAGGCGAAATGCGCACCAAGCGGTGAACACCATATTCTTTTTTTAAATAACCATAAGCAAATTTCCCGGAGATCTCAGCGGACGCGTTTTTGATCCCGCCGAATTCATTGGGATGATTATGCAAAACTTTAAAATTCCAGCCGCGCCGAGCGGAAAATTTTTCATACATTTGAAATAAAATTCTCGCCCAGTCTTCGGCGTCGTCTCCGCCGGCGCCGGCAAAAATTTGCAAAAGCGCGCTGCCTTTGTCGTACTTTCCGGAAAAAAGCTGGCTTCTTTCCAGCTCATTAAATTTTCTTTCCAAAGCATGGGCTTCGTTCAAATCCGCCAAATTGCCAGCGTCCTCCAAAATTTTCTCCCAGGAAGATACGGTTTCCTTAAGCTCCGCTATTTCTTTTGCGATTTTTTGCGCCTTTTCGTTATCATCCCAAAAACCGGGGCGGATGGACTCCTGCTCCAACTTTATTAAATTTTCTTTTTTATCGCGCAAGTCAAAGACGGTCCGCCGCCCGGCGGACCTTTTGTGCCAGTTCTTCAATGTAAAATTTATCTTTAGCTTCCATAAATTTACAGTAGCACAAAAATCCGATTTAGTATAGTATTTTGAATATGCCGCCTTAGCTCAGCCGGTAGAGCAATGCTTTCGTAAAGCAGAGGTCCCGAGTTCGAATCTCGGAGGCGGCTTAAAAAATAAGCGGGTATGGTTTAGTGGCAAAATGATTGCTTCCCAAGCAATAGATCGGGGTTCGATTCCCCGTACCCGCATAAAATATTTATTTAATTTTAATCTCCCCATTCTCCCAATAAAATCCGGGGTAGTAGATTTTTACTTTGGCGGTTTTGAGAAGTGCCGACCAAAGGTCGGCCAGGCGTTCCGGATTGGATTCGTAATAATCTGTCAGCGCGTCTTTTTTTGCCTGCGGCAATAAAACCAACTTTTGGAAATCAGCCGCCGAAATTCCGTAAAGGTTTTTGGAAGCCTCGTCTAATGACAAATTTTTATTTCCACGCAATGTTCTTTGCAGAATCTCTTCGGCTTTTTTCGCAAGCTCCGGATTGGCTTCCAGAATAAGCTCGTCCAAAAGCCTGCTTTCTATAATACTTTCCAAAGCCATTTTTTTTATCTCTTCCGGGGGTGAAACAGATTTTCTGGAGATCTTATCAAAAGCGCCGATCGCGCCGTTAACTTTTTGAAATTCGGCATAACCCACCAGTGTCCCCTCAACTTTAAGGACCGGCAAAAATCCGAAGCTTATGTATAAAACAGCTCCCAAAAATAAAATTATAAGCGAAATCATTATATTCTTTTTTGTGAAAATTTTCAGCATTTTTTAAAAACCGAGCCTACCTTTAACCGCCGACCATAAAGACGCCGGCCAATCCCCGGTTAGCCCCGGCGGCCTGGCTTGTGACGCGTCGTCCAGAAAAATCACCACTTCTTCTCCGGGCTTTTTTAAATTAAATTTGCCCCGGGCTTCTCTGTCCAAACCGGCCTCGGTGCGCAAATCCTCCGCCTTGGCCTCCCAAGTCGCCTTGGCCGAATCCGCCTCCGCGATTTTTTTCTCCAAAGTTTTAATTTCTCCACGCAAAGCCAGTTCTTTTTCCAAGGCCCGAAAAATCCCCCACAAAGCAGAAATTACCAGGAGCCCAGCGATAAATATCACCGGCCAGGAAAAAACCGCGCGCTGGACTTCTTTGTTTTCTTGAAAATCATTAAACGCCATGCTACTATATTTTTAACATGAAATTCGCGACAAAAAAAGCCAAAATCGTCTGGAACATTATAAGTGTCATCGCCATCATCGCCATGCTATCATTCCTGATTGTCCCCTATCTCTAATTATTTCCTAATCATTTTTAAATAAACCTCCGGAGGAATATTGTAATCCGCTCGGACGCCTAATCTTTTTTTGCCCTCTTTTTGCTTTTTCCAAAGCTTCATTTTGCGGCTTCTATCTCCGCCGTAAAGATGCCCCGTCACGTCCTTACTCATTGCTTTCAAAGACCGAGAAGCTAAAATTCTCCCATGGGCTTTCGCCTGAATTTTTAAAGAAAAAAGCGCGCGTGGCAAAATATTATAAAGCTTCTCCACCGCCGCCTCGGCTTCATGCTCCAGCCGGGCATGGGAAACAATTCTTGAAAAAGCCGGCACGATTTCTTCAGCCACCAAAACATCCAATCTTACCAAATCGGCTTGCCGGAGGTCTAAAAATTCATAGCCCAATGAAGCATAGCCCTGTGAGACGCTCTTTAACGCGTCAAAAAAATCGCGCATCAGCTCCCGTAAAGGCATCTCGCCGTCTATTTTTATGCGGGACTCGGAAAACTTGGTTGTGAAGAAAATTTTCACTTCATGCTCGCCCAAGAGTTTTAAAATTCCGGAAAGTTTTTCGGGCGGAGCGAGTATTTCTATTTTTATATATGGCTCCAGAATCTCCAAAATTTCATGCTCGTCCGGAAATTTATGTGGCGAATAGACCTCTGCTTCGCCCTGTTTTGTCTTTACGCGATATTTCACCGTCGGCGTGGCGGCGATAACTTTGACGCCAAAATCCCTGATAAGACGCTCAACAACGATTTCTAAGTGAAGCATTCCCAAAAATCCGCACCGAAAACCTCGGCCCAAAACGCCGGATGATTCTTCTTCAAAAAAAAGTGCGCTGTCCACAAGCTTTAATCTTTCCAGGGCGCGTCTTAAATCCTCAAACCTATCCTGATCTTCGGGATAAATACTGGAAAATACTACGGGCTTAATTTCTTTGTAGCCCGCGAGCGGAGCGATATTTGAAGATTCTTTTAAAATAGTATCCCCAACTCGGACTATCTTGGCCTCTTTTATTCCGGTAACAATATAACCGATCTCGCCCGCCTCCAGCATATCTCTAACTCCCAACTCCGGTTTAAAAATTCCCACCTCGCCAACAGTAAAAATTTCTTTAGCCTCCGCCAATTTAAGTTTCAAACCTTTTTTTATTTCTCCGTCAAAAATTCTGGCGTGCGCTATCACCCCTCGGTGGATTGAGTATTCAAAATCAAAAATCAAGGCTCGGACATCGCCCCGCGGGAAAACACTCGGTGTTTTTGGAGCTTCAACACCGAGTGTTGAAGAGTGGGGCGATGGCACTCGCCTGACAACTTCCTCCAAAAGATTTTCCACGCCATCGCCAGTTTTAGCAGATACTTCCAAAATTTCTTCTTCGCCGCAACCCAGCAGATTTACAATTTCTTCTTTGGTTTCAGAAATTCTTGCCTGCGCTAAATCAATTTTATTCACAATTGGAATAATTTTCAGATTTAATGACCTGGCAAGCTCAATATTGGAAATAGTCTGCGCTTCCACTCCTTGCGTGGCGTCCACCAATAAAATCGCGCCCTCCACAGCGGCCAAAGCGCGCGAAACTTCGTAGTTAAAATCAATATGTCCCGGTGTATCAATTAGGTTGAGCACATAATTTTTATAATGCATCCGAACAGGTTGCATTTTGATAGTGATTCCTCGTTCTCTTTCTAACGGATGCATATCCAAAAACTGCTCCCGCATTTTGCGCTTCTCCACCGTCCCAGTTATCTCCAGCATCCTATCCGCCAGCGTGGATTTCCCGTGGTCAATATGCGCGATGATGCAGAAGTTTCTTATATTTGACATAAATAGAGTTTATAGAAAATTTAAAAAATAAAAAAGACTCCGAAAAACTCAAAAAATCGCATATACTCACTTTTGTACGATCGTGAATAATTGAGTATATAGCAAAATTAGGAAATAAATAAAAAAAGACCCCGAGCCGAAGCTGGAATCTTTTGGTGTGGAGCAGGAAAAAAAAATTAGCGTTTGGCCATTTTCACCTTTTCAAAAGGCACAATCCACGCCCCCCGTTGTAGAATTCTTACATCGACCATAACGGTGCTTCTATTATGATTCTGCCACGACTTGCCATCTGTGCCGCCGCGCCAGCCTTTATTGAAAAGGTGTTTTTCGGCGTCGAGCTTAGAAGGAAAGGTGCCTGTCACGCCTACCACGCTTGGATATTTGTCCGTTCCGTCGTGATAAACAATGGCTTGCGGTTTTTCCTTAACTTTCTCCTTCTCTACCTTTACTTTTACTTCCTTGGCTTTTTTAGCCATAGCACACCTCCTTTTTGGTTTTCTGCCTGTATTTTCTACTCTATATCTTAGCCTACTCCAAGTATAGCAAATTAAAAAGGGCTTGTCAAGTGTTTTGATAGTTTTTACCCAAAATAGGCCTAGAAAGCCAAAATGTCCTTATTTTATAAGGGTTTTTTGGATTTAAGAGAAATCGCCCAAATTAAGGTAACTTCTCCGGTTCGGGGGCGGGGACCATGTCGGCTTTGCTTTTTTCTTTCTCCAAAAAGAAAGCTTTCAAGCTATGATAAATTTCAAAAAGTTCGGGACTCTTTAAAATCCAAAGCACGGCGACTATGGCTAAAATCCCCAAGACGCCGGCGAAAAATCCCTGCAAAAATATCCCCAGAAAAGTATGAAGATTAAAAAGATTAGAAAAAATATTAAGCCCCCAATAAGCCGCGAGTCCTCCAGCGGCGCTCGCGGCGGAAATCTGAAACAGCGTCCGCCAAATGCCTCGCGTCGGGAACCAGCCGAAGACGGCTTTGAAAGAAAAAAATAAAAAAATAAAATTAAACAAAGACCCGACCAAAATTCCCAAAGGCAAAGACATCACCCTGATGTCTGAAATATCACTTAGATGAAGCGCTCCGGATAAAAATTGTGCGAAACCGCTCTGGGGCGCTCTTCCAAGCGAAGCCGCGAACCAAAACGCGGAGCCTACGGAAAGTATTGAAGACGCCACATTAATTATAAGCGGGCGCCAGGATTCGCCTTCGGCGTAAAAAGCGCGCACTAAAAGCATAAACAAACTCTGAAAAACCACGGCCAAGCTCAAAATAAATAAAGCGGCCGCGGTAAGCCTGGTGTCGGACCAGTTGAAAACACCCGAACCCAAAACCACGCGCACAATCTGCGCCCGAAGCACCAAAAGTAAAACCGACATAGGCAGAGTCCAAAAAACAATGTGCCGCATAGCCGCGGAAAAATATCTGTCAAACTGATCTTTGGCTTTATTTATGGAAAAAGAAACCAAATCCGGAAAAGCCGCCACGCTGTAGGAAAGCCCGATGACGGTGACCGGAATATATTCCAAATTCAAAGCCAAATTAAAAATGGAAATGCTCCCCTGCGAAAAAACCGAGGCCATGCCGGTTAAAATAAAAATCGTTATCTGTGTGATGCTCAAACCCAGAGTCCGCGGCAAAGAAAGCCAAGCGACCCGTTTTAAATCCGCGCTCCACAATCTTTTCAGTTTAGGCGTAATGCTAAGATTCTTAAGAGAAGGAATTTGGATGGCCATATGGAGAAACGCGCCCAAAACCACACCCCAAGCCAGCCCAGCGAGGCCCATAAATCTGTAAAAAACCGTTATGCCCAAAATAACGCCGACGTTATAAAAAACCGGAGCAAGCCCATAGACAAAAAAACGCCGGAAGGCCTGGGTGACGCTTGAGAAAATATTTGAAAGCCCGAGAAAAATCGGCGAAAGCAGCATAATGCGGGCCAAAAACGCGGTTTGGGCCAAATCTTTATCTAAAAATCCCGGGAGGGAAAATTTAACAATCTGGGACATAAAAATAAAAGCCGTAGCGCTTAAGACGAAAACCGCCAAAGAAAAACTCAATACTGCAGACCCCAAAAGTTCCTCCGACCATTCTTTTTTTTCTCCGAACTTTTTTAAAAATATCGGGATAATCGCGGTGGACGCGGTAAAAAGCAGCATGAAAGTATAAATAAAGTCGGGCACTCTGAAAGCCGCGTAATAAATGTCCAAAGAGCGCGAAGCCCCGAACATCCCTGCCAAAAAACGGTCTCTAAAAAGGCCTAGGATATCGGCCGAGATTCCAAAAAAACCGAGCCAAAGCGCCGCGTGATGAATATTCTCAAGATCGGCGTGAAAAATTTTAGTAAATTTCATCTCTCCTTAACCGGAGTTTCTTTTCTTTTCTCCGGAGCCTGGCCCGGTGGGGCAATGCCGGCCAGCGCGGTTTTGCTTAATTTAAGATTTACAATAATTTTTTTAACTTCGTCGTTATCCGGATTAAGCGCCGAAATTTTCTGAAATTCGGAAATGGCCTCGGTACTTCTGCCGAGTTTATCGTAAATAAGGCCCAAGAAATATCTGGCGTTGGAATAGTTGGGGCTTATTTCTACAGAGCTCTTAAACACAACTTCGGCGTCGCTCAAACGATTGGCGCGATAATATAGAAGCCCCAGTTGAAAAAGCGCGCCGATGTCCTTGGGCACCAAGAGCGCGGCGGCCTCTCCGCGACGTATGGCTTCAGCAGCTTGGCCCTCGGCGTCATAAACTTGCGCCAAAAGAAAATGCCCCTCCGCGTAATCTGGTTTTAAAGCTACGGTTTTCAAAAGCGCTTCCTCTGCTTTTTTTAAAGAATCGCGATTTTTTTTCAGAGAGAAATCCGCAAGATAAGTTATGGCCTTATCGCGCCACAAAAGCGGACTAGTCGGGGCCCGTTTTAAAGCTTCGTCATATTGGATTTGGGCCGCGTCCATAGAACCGGCAGCGTTTAGCTGGACCAGGAATCCATAAATTTGGCCGAGCGTCCGGTAATTTAAAAAATCCAACGGCTCCTGGCGGATGGCTTCTTGAGCGGTGGAAACCGCGCGGTCAAAAAAATCTTTAAAACGAGAACCCAAAATATCCGGCGGAGTGGTTTTATCCTGCGATAAAACTTGAGCCTTGGACATATAAATCTGGGCAAGCGATCTGAGATACAAATCGTTTCTAATATCCGCTTGGACGGCCAATATAAGTTGTTTCTCTGCGTCATCCAGATTTCCACGGTTCGTGGCTTCCAACCCCCTAGCATAAGCCAATTGGCCGACATATCGGCGCACTACGGTGTAGGTGCCTAAAACTCCCAAAATTATAAAGAATACCACCGCCAAGGCCGAAATAAATCCGCGCGGGCCTTCTCTGACTAAAGAAAATTCATAGGTTTTGAACACGCCAGCGTGCCGCATGGCCGCCAGCATCAAGCCCAAAGCCACGAACCCCAAAGCCGCCAAGACATAGCCCACAGCGTAAAGCGACCACATCAAAATCGTAAAACTAAAAAGCAAAAAAGCAGTAAAAACCAAAACTTCGGAGTTTTCGCCGGAATTTTTTGTTAAAGTCTTAAGCCCCAAGTACCAAATCCATCCCAAAAAAATCACGAAAGCCAGCCAGCCCAAAAGACCCGCTTCGCCCAGCGCGCTTAACATTAAGGAAGAACCACTTACAAAACGAAGCCCCCAAAAAGGAGTATTATTGATTTCCGGGGGTCTGTATTTATCCCACAAATATCCGAAAGATGTCGGCCCAGCGCCGAAAACCAGATTTTCGCGAAGCGCTTTGCTTACCACGTTAAAAGTAGTTTGATGAGTCACGCCGACTTCCACCGGCGCCGGAAAAGTTATGGCAGAGGCAATAAAATTACTGAAAAATAAAGCGAAAAGTGAAATTAAGAGAAGCCCCAGCGGAATCCCCACGGCCGAGAGCGAAATATTTTTCTTCCAGATCGCGTGGCTTAAAAGCAAAATCGCGAAAAATCCGACAACTCCCCAAATCAACGGAAAATTAACCACCAAAATCAAAAGCGAAGAAAGTAAAAATGAAATCGCCACAGCCCATTTCATGGCTCCGGAATAAATTCGCAAAAATGGATAAAGCATCATCAGAAAAAACGCCGCCGCAAAACCGACGCTGTTCCAAGAACCGACGGCGTTAAAAATCCTGCTTTGAAAAAGCCCCCCGAGGTTCTGCCCTAATCCGAAAACATCAAAAACCAAGGTCGTCAGCAAAAATAAAAGCAACCCTAATCCTAAAGCGGTAATCAATCTAGTGAGCGAGCGGCCGTCGGAAAAAAGCAGCATAATCATGGCGCTCATCAAAAAGAAAGTAACCATTGCTAAAAAACTGGTTGGTTCTGATCCAAGCCCCCAAAGAGCCGCGCCCGAGCGGGAAATCAACGCCGAAGCCAGCCAAGAAAGAAGCAACGCGCCGGCCGCTATAAAAACTGGGTGCCACGGCAACGCGACATTGCCGGATTTTATGGAATAAGCCAAAAATAGAATAAAAGATAAAAATACCAAAATGGATACCATCAGCACTTTGTTGAATTCCACCGGGTTAATAGTGGTAGGCAAAAACCACACCGGCAGAAGAAAGACCAAAGCTATAAGGCACCATTGGGCCGATTTGTATAAAACTTCACTTGATATAGACATATTGGTAAATTATACAAAAACCCAGCCCCGACGTAAAGCCGGGGCTGGGGATTCTCCACCTGTAAGCCGAGTTCTGTCCCCGCCAAGAGCTTACGTGCTTAGGCGGAGGATAATCATCTGTCTGGGCCCGAGATTACTCTTCGGGCTCTAGCCCCCGTTAATGAGGTTGCACCGGGCAGGTGTTTTTCACCGCACGCTGTCGCCAACGTACGCTGTGAGCTTTTACCTCACCTCTTTTCACCCTTGCGTATCAACTTTTTTGGCTTTAGGCCAAAATTGATGATGTCGCGGTATTGTTTCTGTGACACCCCCGACGCACTATTAAAATCTAATAATGAAGTCGGGGCTCCGATTTTACGTCGGAGTATCCGTCCCCATAAAATTTCTTCTATGAAGCGTGGCCGTTAGCCACTGCCACTAAACTAATCAACTATTTAACTAGTCAACTAATATGGTGCTCGGACTTTCCTGTCGCCTAAGGCGACCGATTATCCGGTGAAGAATCTTATTAGATTATAGCAAACCTAATTTAAAAATCAAGAGCAACTCCCCAAATTCTCCCCGCAAGAGGGGCAGGTGTAGCAGGAGCCGGTGCGAATCATTATCGCGCCGCAACGGCAGGCCGGAGCGTCTTGATAAGCAAAAATTGTTGAGGCGTGGGCTGAAGCAAGTTTTGGCTGTTCACTAAGCTTAACTGGCTCCGCCGCGGCCGCCGCCGTAGTCTCTTGGGTTTGATGCGAATAGATGCCGAAAGAAGCCTGGTCATCCGGAGAAAGAAAATTGAGCGCTAAAAATTTTCCGATGTAATCCAAAATTGATTTTGCCAGCGGAATATCGGGATTTTCCGTAAATCCAGCCGGTTCAAAACGGGAGTGGACGAATTTTCTGATTATAGTTTCAACTGGAACACCTGATTGCAAAGCCACCGACATCAAAACTCCGATGGCGTCTAAAAGTCCGGAAATGGTTGACCCTTCTTTGGCCACGCGGATAAAAACTTCTCCCAATTTTCCGTCTTCATACACGCCGCAGTGAATATAGCCCTCGTGCCCGGCGATGGAAAATTTGTGGCGCAGAGATTTTACGTCATGTGGCAATTTTTTTCTTTCCACGGCCGACGGCGCTTCTTTTATTTCTTCCGGAGCAGTTTTAGTTTTAGAAGTGTTCAGGGGCTGGGAACCTTTGGATTTATCGCGGTAGATGGCAATGGCTTTCAATCCCATCCTCCAAGCGTCAATATAAGTGTTTGTAATATCTTCAACCGTCGCCGACTCCGGCAAGTTCACCGTTTTAGAAATCGCCCCGGAAATAAACGGCTGGACCGCGGCCATCATACGGATGTGCCCCGAATAATGTATAGCGCGCTTTCCGCCGGGAGCGTTGGTGGCGCAATCAAAAATCGCGAAATCTTTTTCTTTAAGATGCGGAGCCCCTTCAATGCCATCATGCGCCAAAATATAATCCATTATTTCACTCGCTTCTTTTTCTTTATAGCCCAAATTTTTAAGCGCTCGCTCTACTGAAGTATTTACAATTTTCAAAAATCCTCCTCCCACCATTTTTTTATAAGCCACCAAAGAAAATGCTGGCTCAATGCCCGTGGTCGTGGCGTCCATCATAAATGAAATCGTGCCGGTGGGAGCGATTACCGAAACCTGCGAGTTTCTCACGCCGAATTTTTTGCCATTTTCGTATGTCTCGGCCCAAGGCGTCTGGGCGGCCTCCCACAAATCGCGCTGCAGGTGTTTTTTATTTATTTTTTTAGCCTCATCGCCGTGCATTTTAATAACATTAAGCATCGGCTCACGATTTTTTTTGTAGCCGGCAAATGCCCCGACCGCTTCGGCGATTTCGGCGGAAATTTTATAAGCTTCGCCGGTCATTATGGAAGAAATCGCTCCAGCCCAAGCTCTGGCTTCGTCGGAATCATAAGCAAAGCCCAACTGCATCAGCATGGCGCCCAAATTGGTGTACCCCAAGCCAAGCTCTCTAAAATCCCTGGCGTTTTGCTCAATCTTGGGCGTTGGATAAGAAGAATTATCAATCACGCTGTCCTGGGCGATTATTAAAATATCAACGGCTTTTTTAAAAGCAGTAAAATCAAATTCTCCTTCTTTCAAAAAAGTAAGCAAATTGATGGAAGCGAGGTTGCAAGCCGAATCATCCAAGTGCATGTATTCCGAACAGGGGTTGGAACCGTTGATGCGTCCAGTTGCGGGTGCGGTGTGCCATTTGTTAATTGTTGTATCAAACTGCATGCCGGGGTCAGCGCAATTCCAAGCCGCTTCGGCAATGGTATTCATTAAGTCGCGCGCCCGGATGGTTTCGAAAACCTCTCCGGTTTTAACCATTTTTAAATCCCAATTTTTATCCGCCAAAATCGCGTTCATAAAATCATCGGTGGCTCTTACAGAATTATTTGCGTTCTGAAAAAATATATTGGTGTAAATGTCTCCGTCTATGGAATCGTCGTACCCCAAAGCAATCAATGCTTTGGCTTTTTCTTCTTCTTTCCATTTGGACACAATGAAGTGTCTGATATCCGGATGGTTGGCGTTTAAAATTACCATCTTAGCCGCCCTGCGGGTTTTCCCTCCCGAGCGGATTGTGCCGGCAATGGCGTCGGCGCCCTTCATAAAGGACACCGGACCTGAAGATTTCCCACGGTTTGAAATATTTTCTTTGGAAGATCTTAGATTGGAAAGATTTATGCCCGCACCGGAACCTCCGGAAAAAATCATCATCTCTGTCCGATACCACTCGGCAATGGACTCTTTATCGTCCGTAATGGACAATATAAAACAAGCGGAACATTGGGGCTTTTTCTCAACGCCCACGTTAAACCAGACCGGCGAGTTAAATGAAGCGCGCTGATTTACCAAAAGCCATTTAAGTTCTTCATTGAAAATTTGAGAATCTTTATCGGCCGCGAAATAACCATCCTTTTTCCCCCAGCCGGTTACGGTATCCGCCACGCGATCAATCAATTGGCGCACAGAGTACTCCCTGCCGGGCTTTCCAACATGCCCCATGAAATATTTTTCTGCAACAATGTCCGTCGCAGTTTGAGACCAGAACTTGGGCACCTCCACATCAGGCTGTTCAAAAATAATTTCGCCCTTAGAAGATGTGATTTTTGCAGTCCGGCGCTCCCATTCCAGTTCGTCATAAGGATGGACGCCTTCTTTAGTGAAGTAGCGCTTGATGGCAAGGCCTTTTTTCATAAAAAAGACCCCTGTCTGCGGATTATCCTTCAAAACCACATTGCCGGCGTCGTTCATTTGTTTATTTTACACTTATGTAATACATATATGTAGGCATGGCCCTGTGGATAATTATTTTTTGCGTCTTTTTATTTTTTTAAAAAACTTTTTACTTCAATTTAATGGCAATCAATCCGTATTTTTTTATTTTTTCTTTCAATTTTTGTTTTTCCGCAGACTAAAATGAGTTTGCCAGAAAAATATCCCGATTCACCGCCCTAAACCGCAAAATGATCTTTTTATTTCGCATTTTTTATTTTTTCCCTATGACTTGTATCCAGCGGGTGTGTCCGAAAGAAGATATATTTTCATAACTGATTTCAAGCTCAAGCTCTTTCATCAAATTTTTTATTTCATCCAAAGTAAAATAGCTGAAAAATCTTTCGTAAGGATATCCGTAATCATTTTCTGTTTTTATTTCTTCGTCCGCGCCGCCGGATTTTTTTTCTTTGACCGCTATGTATAAATATCCGCCGAGTTTTAATTTATCCAATAATTTCTTTATTGTTTTCTTCGCGTCTTTTTTATGAATATGCAATAAAACCGCTTGCATAAAAATTCCGTCAAATTTCTCCTCCAATTTATCTGCTTCATTTATATGCATCGCAAAGAATTTTCCGGAGGGCGTTTCTCTTTTTGCTATTTCAATAAGCTTGTCTGAAAAATCTATTCCGACAACTTTCAATCCTTTACCTATCAGGTATTTAGATTTATTACCGGCGCCACAACCGGCATCAAGCACCAAACTATTTGGTTTTAAAAGCGAAACAAATTTATTGGTTCCTTCAACCCACCAATTATCCTGCTTATGATCTTTGTGCCAGTCTTCCGCTATTCTATTATATGTTTCCCGCAAATCCATATTTTACAGCAGCGTCACCGAGGCCACAGAGTCGCCTGCATTCATTTTCATAATACGAACGCCTTGAGTGGCGCGGGAAAGCGACGGAATTTGCGAAAGCGGCGCGCGAATAACCTGGCCTTTTTTGGAAATTGCGATTATTTCCACCTGATCGTCTTTTACAACCTGCACCGAGACCAACGGACCGGTCTTTGAAGTGACTTTGCTGGTTTTTGTGCCCGACCCGCCACGCTTCTGAATTCTATATTGGGAAACCGAAGTTTTTTTGCCGTAGCCAAGCGAAGAGACCGAGAGAATCTCCGGTTTTTTCGCTCCACTTGTAATTATATCCATCCCCACAATCTCATCATTTTTTTTGAGCCGCATTCCACGCACTCCCTGCGCTGTTCGTCCCATGGCTCGAATATCTTTTTCTTTAAATCTCACGGCCTGTCCAAGTTTTGTGGAAAGTATCGCTTCTTCTCCCGCCGAAACTATCCGCGCGAAGCGCAAAGTATCCCCTTTTTTCAAATTAATCGCGCGGATGCCGCTTCTTCTAACATCTTCAAAACCTTTTGCTTCAACTTTTTTTGTAAGTCCGCGTTCGGTGGAAAGCATTACGTAATTTTTTTCGCCCTTGTTGGCTTTAGGCACTGGAAGAATCGATGTCACATTTTCATCCGCCGCCAATGAAAGAAAATTGGCAATGGCTTTGCCCTTGGCCTGCCGGGTGCCTTCCGGAATTTCATACATTTTAGTTTGGTATACTTTTCCTAGGTTTGTAAAAAATAAAAGATCATCGTGAGTGTTGCCGGAAATAAATTCGTAAGCCACGTCTTCTTCCTTAGTGACCACGCCGATAACTCCTTTCCCCCCTCGGCGCTGGACGCGGTATTCGTCCGGCTTGATTCTTTTTACATATCCGCCCTGCGTTAAAATTAAAATAGTTTCTTCCTCCGGCACCAAATCTTCAGTGGAAATTATTTTAGCGGCTCCGGAAATAACTCGAGTTTTTCTTTCGTCTGCGTATTTTTTCTTGGCTTCGCTGAGCTCATCCTTAACAACTTCGTCTATTTTTTTGGCATCCGCCAAAAGCGATTTTAATTCTTTTATCAGTTTTTGTTTTTCTTTCAGCTCATCTTCAATCTTCTGCCTTTCCAAACCGGCCAAAGCCGAGAGGCGCATTTCCAATATGGCTTGGGCCTGCTTGTCCGAAAGGTCAAATTTTTTAACCAAATTTTTATGCGCTTCTTCTTTGCTGGCGGAACCCCTTATCGCCTTGATTACGGCGTCAATATGGTCCAGGGCTTTTTTAAGTCCTAAAAGAATATGTTCTCTATCCTGGGCGCGCGCCAAATCAAATTTTGACCTTCGCTCAATTATTACCCGGCGGTGTTTGATAAATTCTTCAAGAATACTTTTTAAGGAGAGCGTCTGCGGCTGGCGCCCTCCGTCAACCAAAGCAATCATATTAAAATGGAAAGCGCGCTCCAAATCGGTGTGCTTATAAAGATTATTCAAAACTTTTTGCGGATATGAGTCGCGTTTCAAATCTATGGAAATGCGAAGGCCCTCCTTGTCGGACTCGTCCCTAATGTCCCTAATGCCTTCCAATTTTTTTTCATGCACCAAATCGGCCATTTTCACAATCAGCTCCGATTTATTCACCAAATAAGGAATGGAGGTGATGATAATCTGCCATTCGCCATTTTTTTTCTCCGAAATTTCGGCTTCCCCGCGGTTGATTACTCCTCCACGGCCCGTGGCGTAGGCCTGTAAAATTTCTTTTTTATTGAAAATCATTCCACCGGTCGGAAAATCAGGCCCCTTTACAAATTCCGTGAGATCTTCCACCGTGGCTTTGGGGTGCGCCATTAAATGCAAAGTCGCCTCCGTGACCTCCGTCAAATTATGTGGGGGTATATTTGTGGCCATTCCAACAGCGATACCCATAGAGCCGTTTAAAAGCAACTGCGGAATCGCGGCCGGCAAAACGATGGGCTCAAATTTTGACCCGTCATAATTCGGAATAAAATCAACCGTTTCTTTTTCAATATCCTTCAGCATCTCGGTTGTGATGGCAGACATTCTGGCCTCGGTGTAACGCATGGCTGCGGCCGAATCGCCGTCAATTGATCCGAAGTTTCCCTGCCCTTCTATCAATGGATATCTCAAAGAAAAATCCTGGGCCATGCGCACCAATGAATCGTAGACGGCCGTGTCGCCATGCGGATGATATTTTCCCAAAACTTCTCCGACCACATTGGCGGATTTTTTGGTTTTTGCGGAATGCGTGAGGCCCATTTCGTGCATGGCAAAAAGTATCCGGCGGTGCACCGGCTTTAATCCATCGCGGACGTCGGGAAGAGCCCGCGCCACAATGACCGACATGGCGTAGTCAAGATAGGACTCCTGCATTTCGGTTACAATCTCTCTTGGCGAAACCATCCCTATCGCCTGCAATTTTTCAGGTTCTTTTTGAGCCATATTAATAAGTTAATTCTAGCACAAAACCACCATGATTTCCAGCCTAATACTTCACTTCCAAGCCGCGCTGGACAGTGCGGCCGCCGGTGAGCCCGCAGGCGATATTTTCGCCCAAAGAAGTCACGATTGTTTCCAAAGCAGTTTTTCGCACAGTCACGCGCACGCAGGAGTTGGATAAAAGCAGTGAAAATCTAGTAGTAGTAGAATTTGCATCTATAGTAACATTAAGCAAGGGTGTAGAATTAGCACATTGAACGGTTCCTAAAACGGGGTCATTAAAAGCCTGCTGTTTTATATCCCAAAAAAGCGCGCACTCTATGCCCGAGTCGGCCGCGTAAAACGCCTCCAAAGATTCCTTGGAAGTTCCGGAAATGCCGAGCTCGCCGAAAATAATCGTAAAAATTCCCAAGCCCAAAGAAAGAGCCAGAGCCGAAATAAATATAGCCAATAATAAAGTTACTCCTCGTTTTTTCATATTCCTATCTTTCTTTGGCTAATAGTGGTCTGCAAATTTAATTTGGAAGCGCTCCTACCGCTACCGGCAGTGCCTTGTATAATAATGGTAATACGCGGTTGGAGATTGTCGCTGGGAGGAGAACCTAAAACATAAAAAGTTAAAGTGTTTATTGTCATGTCCGAGGAAGTCATATCCCCTACAGGGACGCCGTCAACAAATTTTTCAATTTTGCTGTTCAAAACCCGGTAAGCTATATTATTACCAGTGACATTTTTATAAGTCAAGGACGGCCCTCCCAACGCGCAGTCCTTCGGGGCGGGCACCGCCGGTAGATCGTCAAAACTTGCCCCGCAATAAAAAATATCTCCGGTGCGGATGTCTTTGGCTATGGTTTCCAAAGCAAAACGGATATTATCGTAAGCGCTTTGGAGGGAATAGGCCTTCTTTTGAGCATCAGTTAAAGAAAGAAGCGAGCTGGTGGCAAGCAAAGCGGCTATGGCAAAAATTCCCAAAGACACAATCATCTCTAATAAAGTAAATCCTTTTTTTTGATTTTTCATATTACCAATCAAGTAAATGCTCTTCTAATGTGAATTTCTGAAGACCGAACAGCTCCTGCCAAGCCACCGAAACTTTTATTTTTATTTCGTTGGTGTTTACGGTCTCAATATTGATGGTTCTTATAAAAATCGTGGGGACGATTGTCGGAAGCGCAACTGTGTCATAACTGTAAAGTCCAGAATTTTGATTTAAATTCAAATTGGAGCAAGGCGCGCCACAAGCGGCTATTTCAAGAATAGTTGCGTCAATTTGACAGCCAGCTGGGGAAGAACAACTACCCATGCCAGCTATCCAACTGTTGCCCTCAAAAACATTTTTGGCACGGTAGTTCCGCATAAGCTCCATCCCTTCCTGAGCCAGGCTAGCCGCCACTAAATTATTTTTAGCCTGCGAAGAAGATCTGATACTGGAAGAAGCCAGGGTAAGGGGACCGATCACGGCAGCGACTAAAATGGCCGTAGCAACTGTCGTTTCCAAAAGAGAAAACCCTCGGTGCCGATTTTTTATCTTCAGATTTTTCATATTATTCTATTGAAACCTGCCCCGTGGATCTAATTACGACTTTTTTTGAAACCGCTCCGTCGGAGGAACGCAAATAAATTTCAATAAAATTGTAGTCTATGCCGTTGCTTTTAATTAAAATTGTGGGGCCTGGTCTGACATACAAAATGGAAAGCTCGTCTAAATCGCATCCACTCCCGCAAACCGCCGCGTCATAGCCTTTGATGGAAAAAAATTTAATGTTACCTTCTATATTTATTATTTCCACCGCTTCCTCGGGCAAAGTATTTTCATAATATTTTGAGCAATTAATGTCTCCGTAAATATAATAGTGCGCGGGGTCGGAAACTTTGAAAAAAAGCCCGTAGCCCGGAAATTTTACCGGCAGCTTTGTTGGATCGTCGCAAAAAGGATAATCATTAAACAAAGGATTAAATTCTCGCACCGCCAACGCGTAGGACTGGGTCTTCCGAAAAGAAAGCGCCAATTTGCTGGCCTCCCGCTCTACTGCAACTTGTTTACTAAATCTCGGAAAATTGGCCAGCATCAAAGAAGATATGATTGCCATAATCCCGATAACCACCACCACTTCTATTAAAGTGAACCCTTTGGGCGAACTCATTAGAAAATTATACCATAAAAGCTTTAGCTTTCATCCCGCCTGCGGCGGGATCATTGCTAAAGCAATGAAAACGCGGCTGAAAAATCACTGAAACGCCAAACTAAAAAAACGGCCAGCGCCAAAACCGGCCCGAAAGGAATTTCGCTTTTTAAGCCCCATCGGAGGCTTTTAAAGATCAAAAGATAGGCGCCTAAGATGCCGCCCAGCCAAAAAGCTAAAAAAATCATAAAAAGATTTTGAGGCCAGCCCAAAAACAACGCCAAAAAAAACGCCAAATCGGCGTCTCCCCGCCCCATCCAACGGCCGCCGGAAAAACGCCAGATCAAGTAAAAAAACAGAGTGATAAAAAACGAGGAGATTAGATCGCTAAAAAAATTTTTTCGCAGCAAAAACTCCACCGAAGCAAAAAGGCCGAAGATATAAAGAAGGTGCCTGTCAATAATTTTCGTGCGGAGATCATAGAGCGCCGTTAAAAGCAAAGCGCCTAAAGCTGAAAAATAAAACAGCCACCAAAAAGAAACGCCAGTTTTAAAATAAACCATAAAAGCCAAAAGCCCCGTGAGCAATTCCACCGCCGGATACTGTAAAGAAATTTTGCTCCCGCAGTGGCGGCATCTTCCTTTCTGCCACAAAAAGCTAAAAACCGGAATCATTTCCAACGGCCCAAGTTTTTTTCCGCACGAAAAACACCGGGAGCTATTTTTTACAATAGACTCTCCGGTGTTTTTTCTAAGCAGAACTACATTGAAGAAACTTCCAACAATTGTTCCAAGTGCGAAAATAAAAAAATAAAAAAGCCCTTCCATCTATCAATTGTAACCTTAAGTTGAACGATCTGCATCTCCTATTGAAGTCGGACTTCAATATAGGTTAAACTTAGAAATATGAAGCGAACCAAACCAGCAACGGGACATATCTACCACGTCTTCAATCGTGGGGTAGAAAAAAGAAATGTATTTATAAATGATTATGACCGCATGCGTTTCATATATAGCATGCTTGTTTTTAATAATAAAAATGCGGTAACCAATGCTAACTATTTTTTTGATCCAAAATCTATCGAAGTCGGACTTCGATATAAAGACAGATTAGTTAAAATTCTAGCTTTTGTTCTAATGCCAAATCACTACCATCTAATGCTCGAACAAATTGCAGAAGATGGCATAACAGAGTTTATGAGAAAATTAGGTACTGGTTATACAAATTATTTTAATATCAAATACAAACGCGTAGGGCCTCTTTTTCAAGGAAAATATAAAGCAGTTTTATTGCAAGACCATAGGCATCTTCTCTACCTCCCTTATTACATCCATTTAAATCCTTTGGACCTTATTGCTCCTGAATGGCGTGAGCAAAAAATTAAAAATATAAAGCAAGCAGATAATTTTTTAAAATCTTATCGTTGGTCAAGTCATTTAAATTATGCCGGTCAAGCTACTTTTACTAATCTTATAGACCAAGATTTTTTAAAAGAAATTTTCACTAATCAAGCGCATTATAAAAAAGATATACTTGACTGGCTAAAAGAAGGGGATCTTGATGACGTCTCTGATGTAATACTGGAATAGCTATATCGTATCGAAGTCCGACTTCGATATTCACAAAAAACACCGGGAGCCATTTTTTACAATAGACTCTCCGGTGTTTTTCCTAAGCAGAACTACAAACGTTTACGGTATTATATCGTAACAAGTCGTTCCGGCAGCAGCAGCGCAATCCGCGGTACCGCCATCAAATCCCAAAGTGCTGTTTGCGCCGGGAAGCGCCGGGTTTGTTGCTTCTTCTAAAGCCGCGCCCAGATGATAAGTTGTACAAACTGTGGTACAGCTAGCAGGACCGGCAACATAAGCATATGCCGTCTGACCGCCGCCTGCCGGCGGAACAGGAACAACGGGGATGTAAGCGGTAGCCAATGAGCTAAGCGCTGCCGGATAGCTGCCAGAATTACTGTCAAAATAAAGCTCCAGAGCCACTCGCAACTGGCTAATGTCGGCTATGCGCCTGGCGTCGCGTGATTTCTTGCGGGCGCTGTTTAATGAAGCCAAGACAACCGAAGCCAAAATGCCGATGATGGCGATGACCACTAGAAGCTCAATAAGAGTAAAACCTCCTTGTTTATTTTGTTTTTTAAACATAAAAATTTTAAAAGGCCATTAAATTAAAGCTAATCGACCTTAATATAGAGTATACCAAAAATTGGGATTAAAATAAGCCGAGCTGTGGATAACCACGATGGCTCCTCCGATGGGATAAAGTTAAAAAGTGGCGGAGATGTTATAAATAGGCACTAAAACCGCCGCCACCAATGCCCCCACTCCCAAACCAAGCGCCACTATTAAAATCGGTTCAATCAAGCTCACCAAATTGTCTATAAAATTATCCACGTCTCTTCTGTAAAACCCAGCCACGCTTTTTAAAATATAGTCCAGTTTACCGGTCTCTTCGCCAATTCTTATCATCTGCGAAAGCAATGGCGGAATATCCGCGTATTTGGCCAAAGATTCCGAAATCATGCTGCCGCTTTTTACGGAATTCATAGAATCCAGAAGGATTTTTCTGTAAACTTCGTTGCCTACAACTTCTGAAGTAATTTCCAGAGCCCGTACCACCGTGATGCCTCCCGAAAGCAGTGTGTGCAGGTTATCCGAAATTCTGGAAAGATATATTTTTTTATAAAGTCCGCCGATAATCGGAAAGGATATGGCAAGCCGCGAAAAATAAAGCCGGCCGCTGTCCGTTTTGGCGTATCGCGCCAAAAGCACTGCTAAAACTGCTAGAAGCAGTACAAGAATTATGCCGAAGCTTCTCAAAAATTCGCTGAAGCCAATAATGGCGCGCGTATAAATCGGTATGGCCTGCCCCGATTCTAATAAAATATTGGCAAGGTTCGGCACCACAAAAACAAGCATCATCGCCATTACAATAATAAAAGTGGATAAAACGAACGCCGGATAAATCAAGGCGTTTCTGGCTTTTCTGGAAAGTTCGTAGGAACGCTCCAGATAGTCGGCCAAAAATTTAAAAATATCTTCCAATTTTCCGGATTCTTCGCCGGATTTTATCATCGCCACGTAAAATCTGGAAAAAACTTCGGGGTGCCTTGCCATAGCCCCAGACATCGGCATACCTCCCTGAATGTCGTCCAAAAGGTCGGAAATATGGCGGCGCAATTTTCGGTTTTCTGTCTCTCCGGTTATTATTTTTAATGATTCCACCACCGGCACTTTCGCTTCAAAAAGGGTGGAGAGTTGGCGCGTTAAAATTACAACGTCCTCCATCGGAATGCTTTCAAAGATTCCGAGCCATTCTGTGATTTTACCAACGCGTTCCACTCCGCCTGGTCCTTCTACAGGTTCAATGGATATAACTAAAAAATTGCGCCGCTGGAGCGACGAGACAGCCAAATCCAAATTGGCCGCGTCAATCACCCCCTCGGTTCCTTCCCCTTCGCCTGTCCTGGCTTTATAACGAAATTGCATTATTTCCCAGCTAAGATTCTAAGTTCTTGCGGATTCAAAGAGAAAAGCAGGGCGTTTTCCATGGTAATTTCGCCTCGGCGGACTAAATCAATCAAAGAACGGTTGAAACTTACCATACCTACTTCGGCATTGGTTTCTATCACCAAATCAATTTCGTGGACTTTATTTTCCCGGATTAAATTTCTCACGGCCGCGTTGGAAAGCAAAAGCTCATAGGCCGGAATCAGCCCGCCGGAAATTCTCGGAACCAGGCGCTGTGAAAAAATCCCGATGAGGGTACTGGCCAATTGCGTCCTAATCTGCCCCTGTTGCGCGCCGGGGAAAGTATCAATGATGCGGTCAATGGTCTGGGCGGCGTTATTGGTGTGAAGTGAAGAAAAAATCAAGTGTCCGGTCTCGGCAGCCGTCACGGCGGCGGCCATAGTTTCGTGATCGCGCATCTCGCCGATCATAGCCACGTTGACGTCCTCCCTGAACATGGATCTTAAAGCGGTTGCAAAATCCTTGGTATCCAGACCGACTTCCCGCTGGTCAATCATAGAGCGGTCCGGCAAAAAAATATATTCAATCGGATCTTCTATAGTAATGATATGCTCGGTGCGGGTGTGATTGATTAAATCAATTAAAGCGGCTAGGGTGGTAGATTTGCCGTGCCCGGTGGGGCCGACCACTAGGAAAAACCCCTGCTCTTTTTTGGAAAATTCCGCCAAAATCTGAGGAATATTCAATTCTTCCAAGGTCTTTATTTTATAAGGCACAATGCGCAAAGCCGCTCCGATAAAGCCCTTTTGAAAATAAACGTTTACCCTGAAACGTATTTTGTCTTTATAAGAATAAGAAAAATCTTTTTCTTTATTTTGAAGAAATTCTTGGAACCATTCCTTTCCCATCATGGCCTCAACCAAGCCGGCTGTATCGGCTTGTGTTAAAATTGGTTTTTTAGTAAGCGGTACGAGCTGGCCCGAAACTCTAAGCACGGGATGGCGTCCCACGGCAATATGCAAATCCGAAGCGCCTGCTTCGGCCACCTGTGTCATCAACTCTTCTAAAAATTTGGAATATTCCATAAATAAAATTAAAAATGAAAATCGGCAGGTTTTCTGGACCCTAAAAAACCGTTTACTTTGGCCACGACTTCCGAGGGCGTGAAATGCGCTTTTACAATGTAATCGTTGGCGCCCAATTTTAAACCGCGGTCCACGTCTTCTTTCTGGCCGAGATTAGTCAAAATAAAAATCACGGCGCTGGGCGCGATATTGTCTTTTTTTATTTCGCGCAAGACGTCAAAGCCGTCCATCTTAGGCATAACAATATCCAAAAGAATAACATCCGGGTTCAAACTTTTGGCTTTGGCCAGGGCTTCCTCTCCATTTTTCGCGATTTCCACGGAAAAACCGGATTCCTTAAACTTTATGGAATACATATCTAAAAGGAAAGCGTCGTCGTCAACTATTAAAACTTTTGTGTTGTGGTTCATGGGTTTACGCTTTGCCATCCGGCGCTTTTACCGTGCACCGAATTAGTTTCTAATTGATAACGAATGGTGTAAGAAATTCCGTTGGTGGACATATAGCAGTAAAGAAACGAATTGGCGTCCCCACAAGATCCGGTCCCTTTGTATTTGGGGTCAAGCGGTATAGCCTTGATTGTTTCCTCGGAAAGAAGCAGAGAAGAAAGGCAATCGGTATTGCCGTCCACCGCTATTTCCGGGGAGCAGGCAGGGTATATGCTTTTTTGATTTGCATAAAGATTCAAAGCGTTTTGAATGGACTTGATATCTTGTTCTCTCCGAGCGTCCCGCCCTTTGGCGGCGGACGGCGCAAGAAAGACTAAAGATACGACGGCAAGCAAGGTAATTATCCCAAGTATCACTGATAGTTCAATTATTGTAAACCCCCACACCAATTTACTCCCAGTGTGCAAACGTTGATTTGGGCGATTGGTCTGTATCATATTCATAATTGGTGTGGGGGTAAACCTTTTTTCATACTTTAATTTTATATTACCTCTAAAAGCTCTTCCAGTCCAACGCGCCCTTCCAGCACCCTCATAATGCCGTCCTGGCGCAAAGTCAGCATCCCCTGTTTTTTGGCCTCCTCCTCCATTACAACCTCCGAGGGCTTTTCCAAAATAAGTTTCTCCAGCGGTTTAGTCACCTCCAAAACTTCAAAAATCGCCATACGCCCCCTAGAGCCCTTAGGGCAAGTTCCGGAAATCTTCGGTTTATAAATCACTTTGGGTATTTTTATGTTTCGCTTGATGCTTTCGGGCATGGTATTCACTTCTTGCATAATTGCTTCTTTTATTTTTCCTTCCACCAGCACTTCCTCTTTGGAATCGTCGCAGAGCGTCCGCACTAGTCGCTGGCCGATGGCCATAATCAAAGTTGGCGCGATAAGATAAGGATCCACCCCCATATCAATAAGCCTTGGAACGACTCCGACCGCGGTATTGGTGTGCAAAGTTGAAAACACCAAGTGCCCAGTGAGCGCGGCGTGAATCGCCAGCTGGGCTGTTTCTTTGTCGCGGATCTCGCCCACCATAATTACATCCGGATCCTGGCGCAAAATATGCCGCAGGCCTTCCGCGAAATCATATCCTATCTCCGGCCTGACCTGCGACTGGTTTATTCCTATGATGGAATATTCCACCGGGTCTTCCAGACTCACGATATTCCAGCGGTCTTCATTTAAAGATTGCAGCATCGCGTAAAGCGTGGTGGATTTGCCGGAGCCGGTGGGGCCGGTAAGCAATATCAAGCCATAAGCCCGAGTGAGAGCTTCTTTTACCGCTTTGGCGTGGCCCGGAGAAAAATTCACATCATCCAAATTTTTTACGCCGGTTTCTGGATCCAAGATGCGGATGGCCACTTTTTCCCCAAAATAAGTCGGGAAAGTGGATACGCGAAAATCAATTTCTCTGCCTTCGATTTTTGCGGAAAACCGGCCGTCTTGCGGTTTTCTCTTTTCATCCAGCTGCATGTTGGTCAAAATTTTAATGCGCGAAATAATGGAATCGTGCACTTTCATCGGTAAAAAAAGACTGGTGTAAAGCACGCCGTCTACGCGAAACCGGACGCGCAATTTGTCCCCGGATGGCTCTATATGGACATCCGAAGCCCGGCCTTCGGTGGCGTGCCGCAAAATTACCGCCACTATTTTGGTAATGGGAGCGTCTTCAACAAAAGACGTTTCCTCTCTGATCATTTCTTTGGGCAGTGTTGACTCCTCCGAAAGCGCCACCTCCAGCTCGCCCAAAACCTTTGTCACTTCTCCCGAAATGCCTTTATATTCTCCCAAAACTGCGGCCATATCGCGGCGCGAGATTAAAAATATTTTAAAAGGCTGATTGAGCCGCGTGGCGATAAATTTCAGCGCCTCTTTGGCTTCTATATTATCCGGGTCCACCATGCCGATAGAGATTATGCCGTTTTCAAGATTAATCGGAACAAACTGATAATGCTTGGCTGATTCCTCAGGAATATTTTTAAGCAAATCAAAAGGCACTTTCTTCCCCGCTAAAGAAAACGTGGGGATGCCAAAAGCCTCTCCTTTGGCTTTAAGAATTTTTTGCTCGTCCAAACCGCGTTCCAAAAGCTCTTCCTCAATGGAAATATTTTTGGACCGCGCCAATTTTCTTATCTCCGCGGCTTCCTGGAGCGTAATATCTCCAGAACCCGCCAAAATGTCTAAAACGCCTCTCATCGCCATACCTTTATTCTACCACAATCCTTACTTTTTATTTCTTCCTCGAAGTGAATGGGTTGGAGCGACCCCTGGAAAGGCTGGAGATATCGGTTTTGGGCGCTGCTTCCAGATTTAAAAATTCCTGGTCGTTGAAAAATGACGTGTCAATTTTTATATTTTTCAGCCTGTCCACCAGCTGTAAAGTCGGCCCGCTGGTGCCGGGGATGTTTATCGGGACGCCCCCCGTTCCGCCCGACGACACCCACCACCAAATTCCCGCCACAACTAGAACCGAAACTATTATGATAGTCGTGATATTTTTTTTCATCTTTGATAATACGATTTTGCTTTTAAAGTGAACTCAAAAAGATCGGAAGCGCCGCCCACGAAAGAAATATCTGTTACATCAATAATTCTTAAATTTTTCTCCATAGCAGAAAGAAGCGATTTGAAGCCCTCATAAGAAGCTGCCACGGTAAAATTGTAGGACATGGTGTTGTATTTTTGAGCTTCCTTATTTATTATTTTTCCTGCCACCGCGGATTGCGCTATGAAATTGGCTTCTTTTATAAATTCAATTCTCCGCAATCTAATGTTGCGGTCGCGAGTAAGTTTCTCCAGCATTACCAAAATATTTCCGCTGTCCGGTTTGGGGGGCAAAAGGTCATAGAGCCTGTCAATCTTGCTCCGAGGAATTGAATTGTAAGTCTTAAGCAAATCTTCCCGCAAGTCCTGCAAATCCTTCAGCCGGGCCAAAGCATCGGAGACGACCGCCTGCTTGGCTCTTAAAGAGGCCACATCGCTCCAAATCGGCTTCGCAACAAAAAAGATTAAACCCACTGACGCCAGAAGTAAAATTATTGTGATTATGGTCTTCATTGTTTTTTAAGTTGAATATTTAAAATAAAGCCGACCGTGCCGGTTTCTTTTAAAGAAAGATTGCCGAAAGTGGCGCTTTCAACAGCAGGCAGAGCTTCAAAAACGCTGGACTGTGCCGAAACATCCGAATAGCTGGCCGCTTCTCCTGCCAGAGTAATTATGTTTTTTTCAGCGGAGTAAGAAAAAGTATTGAAACTCACCGTGGACAGCGCGCTGGCTTCAACCATGTCAAAAACGGCGGACGACATTGTGTGCGCCCTCAAAACATTCCCGGCGGCCGCGATGGCGCCCGAAACCCGCTCAAGCTCCGCGATAGTCGCGGGCTCAAATTCTATTTCCAATTTTTGTAAAACCAATTTCTGGCTGGCTAAATTATTTGTTAAAAACTTTCTATAGGCATAAATGCCGGCGGTAAGCAACAAGGACGCCAAAAAAAATATCATTGAAATCCTCAAAAATATGCCGAAACCTTCCCCGCCGTACTGCGGAGTTGGAAACTTTTTTGGTATTAATGATTCTTCTGCCATAATTTAAAAATTTCTTAGAGCAAGTCCCACGGCGTTGGTAAATGTCACGCCAACCTCTTTCAACGCGGGCTCCAAAAACGCCGGATAAACCACTTTTGAAAAAGGATTGGCGATCATCACTTCCACGCCAAACTTTTTTACGAATAAATCTCCCGCCCCCTGCAGCATTGCGCCGCCTCCACCGATTATAAGTTTAGAAATGGAGCGTCCTCCGCGCCTTTTCCAATCCAACAAAAATCTTTCACCTTCCGAAGCCCAAAGTTCAACTGTCGGCTCCAGAACCGAAGCTATGCCTTCTGTCTCCGGTTTTTTTATGATGCCGCTTGCTCTTTTTAAAACTTCCGCCCTGTCCCAATCCACCCCTAGAGATTGCGAAAGGGCTAAAGTAAGCTCCTGCGAGCCCCTGTCAAAACCGTGCGAGGCCCGCACCACTCCGCCGTCGGCGATAACCATCTTAATCGCCGAAGCTCCCAGATCCATCATCAGCGCCGTGCCCAAATCATGCCTCAAAACCGCCCGCGCGAAAGAAAAAACTTCAATTTCAAACGCGGAAATTTTCAAGCCGGCTTTCTCAAAAATATTTTTGTATTTTGAAATTGTCTCTTTGGGCACCGCGGCTAAAATTACCGTGCGGAATTTTCTTCTTCCCGAGCCGATTGATGTTGCCGACTGCTCCTTCCCGCCTGGAGGCAAAGTCCACCAATCCATAGTCACCTCGCTTATCGGAATGGGTATATATTTGCGCGCCTCATACGGCACCGATTCCTTCATTTCTTCCTCTCCCATTTCCGGCATGTCCATGGTGGTTAAAAAACTGTCTTTCAAGGGTATGGAAACAACGGCCTCTTTGGCTTTTACCTGCGCTTCCGCCAAAAGATCTTTTAAAGTTTCGGCCAGCTTCGTGTCCACTAACCTGACTGATCTGCCCACGGCGCCTTCGCCGTATTTGGCCAAAGCCAGTTCGCCATATGTCTCTAAAACCGCCCGTTCTTTGTCTTTTTTCAACTGGGCTAGTTTTATGGAGGAAGAACCGATGTCAACGCCTAAAAACCGGCTCTCTTTATTTAAAAAAGCGGAAGCTTTTTTCCAACTGAATCTCTCTAATAATGACTTTAGCTCCATTGCTCATAATTCTAGCATCTGATTTAATAATACCACAATGAAAACCGACTGGAAAAACAATATCCACATGTTTAGCGCCCTGATTTTGAACCTAATTTTACCTAGATCCTGCGCCGGATGCGGAAAATCCAATGAGGCCTTCTGCGAAAACTGCCAAGGGATCTCTTATAAATATGGCGCCCATTGTTTAATCTGCGGATTTAGGAATAATGATGGAAAAATTTGCTATGAACACCTACTTGGGAAGTTAAACGTCCTCTGGGCCGGAAGATACGATGGAGCTCTGCGCGAAGCCGTCCGCCAGCTAAAATACAGAAAAAGAAAAGAATTGGCCGAACCTCTAGGAAATCTTTTATATAAAAAATTTAAAGAAATTTACCCTGAAATAAAATCGAAGAATTGCGCGGTTATTCCTATTCCGCTCCATTTCAAAAAAGAGCATGAGCGCGGATTTAATCAGGCCGAGCTTTTGGCGCGCGAATTTTCCCAACTGTCAAAAGTTCAATTTCTGACAAATATGCTTATTAAAATAAAAGAAACGCCAGCGCAGGTGGAAGTCAAAGATAAAGAAAAAAGAATAAAAAATCTGGAAGGGGCGTTTTCGGTAACCGAAAACGTGCTGAGTTTTACGAAGTACAAAACCATAATTCTTATTGATGACGTCGCCACCACCGGCGCGACTTTAATTCATGCGGCGCGCGCACTGGAAAAATCCGGTGCTCAAAAAATAATCGGCCTCGTCGTAGCGCATGGAGGGTAATAAAAAATCTTGACAGTGCCGAGATAATCTGCTACGACTATCAAAGGAGGTACATTGACATGGAGAGTATAATACTTTTTTCGGTTGTGCTGTTAGTGTTTGGAGTGCTTATAGTGGTTGTGAATTTCACCTACGTTGAGCCAGACGAATACATCAACGCAGAGTGGAGATTCCCGTTCTCGCCTACTGTAAGCGGGGGGCATTTTATCGCCACGGGATGGCAACAGGGAATTCGGGCCAAAATATACGGTCCGGGATGGCATTTTATTTTTCTGGTCGGCCTCTTTGGAAAAATAACGAGGCATGATCTCGTTAAGATTCCTAAAGGTAAATTTGCCAAGGTTTTTGCTAAAGACGGAAAACGGCTCCCTGTTGGCAAGGTAATATCTGAAAAAAATGTGGAATGTGCCAACTTTACTGATGGAGATGCTTTTTTACTTGGTGGTGGCGAAAGAGGGTTTCAATTAGCCATGGTGCCGTCCGGCACATGGACAATGAACGAAGCTCTTTTTGATTTCATCTTCGTTGATTCAACTGAGGTTTCCGCAGTATCAGAAAAGTATAAAGATCCAGCGACCGGAGAAGAAAAAGAGCGATTGCGAGCGCAAATGGGGATAATAAATTCTTTTATAGGCAAAGAGATTCCTGAAGATCAAAAAGGGAAACGTATCATTGCTCCTAAACCAGAATTTCTTGCGGGAGACGGGCACCAAAATTTCCAAGACGCAAGCGCATTTCTTAGAGGCGGCGGGGCAGAGGGCATCCAAGAAGAATTAGTTTTTACTGGAAAATTCTTCATAAACGACAGCGCCTTCAGTGTTCAGGTAGTCCTTGCGCCGTTTGTACCGCAAGGATTTGTGGGCGTCCTCATCTCAAACGTGGGAGACGACCCAACGGACGAAGAAAAAGAATATGTGGGCGAAAAAAAAGGAGGCAATGCTGTCTTTATCTTAAAAGATGAAGTCATAGACAAGCGCGGCATCCTATCAAAAGTGCGCGGTCCAGGAGATCACTTTCTTCACCCCGTGGCCAATCGATTGATACTAGTGGATACTACCCCCAGAAGCGTTTTACTCGACGGCTCTAGAGATGAATTTGATAAAGTAAATATTGTGACATCGGATGGTTTTACCGTTCCGATGCAAGCAGAGCTTGTCTTTAAAACAATCCCGAAAAATGCTCCGAAAGTTATTGCCCTCGCAAGAAGTATTGAAGAGTTGGAAGAAGATGTTATAGCTCCGTTTGTAGATGACATCGCGAAAAGAGTTGCTTCAAAAAAAGCAATAAAAGAACTTTTTAGCGGGCGAGAAGAAATAAGGCAAGAAATTGAAAATGCGCTTAAGGGTGAATTGGAAAACAACTTTTATATAGAGATCTCTTCTTTCAGAATTATTAAACTGGATTTTGAGAGCTCTCCAGATGCAGAGGTTCGGACATTCGCCAATCTTATGGCTCGGGTAGCAAATGCCGCTCAAGAACAGTTGACCATCGCTGCGGAAACTGATGTTGCCGTAAAAAGCATAGAGCTTGAACGCAACAAAGCCCTTGCTAACAGGCAGGACATTATTGTGACAGCGGAATTGCGCGCTACTGCCGCGGAATCTAACAAACAAGCTATCGCCACAGTATCCGATGTGCTCGCGGAATTTGTTGGGAAACTCCCCAATAATTTTCCGGCGCAAATTGCGGGGATTCTTGGAGTGGAACCGGGAAATTTTGTGGGTTCTTTAGCGAGCTGGATCAACAGCCTCGCCAAAAAAAACGAGGGTGAGGGACAGAAAAAAATCAGCTAGAAACCGAGGGGCGCGAGCATTCGCGCCTTTTTTTATTTTAGAAAATTATTAAGAAGATTGCAAATTTTTTACTTCTTCGTTCGCCTCCATTTTTTAATTATAGCAAAACATTTTCGGAAGCGGGAGGATTCCCCGCCTGCAGAAGTTATCGCTTCAGCGATTGCGGGCAGGGAACCTCCGGTTTTTCACGACCCCGTAAGAAATCGGTGGGTGCAGGATTCGAACCTGCGAGCCGCTTTCGCGGCTTCCAGTTTTCAAGACTGGTGCCTTCAACCGCTCAGCCAACCCACCGATTTCTTACGGGGCAAGCCGGTGCCTTCAACCACTTAGCCACGCTTCTAGTCCGCTTAAAACAGCTTAACATTTTTACCTAATATATTAAAAAGGCCGTTCGAGAGCATTATTCTTAAACGGCTGAACTGATTTTTCCCGAAGAAGTGCTAAAGCGTGCATGCGTCCAATCAAGAATTACACCGTACCACCAACCAAGGAGCGCATTACGCGCAAGATGAACGGCTAAAATAATCACTATCTGATAAATGCTCACCCCGGCAATTAGCGCACTAACTGTATAGAGCGGTAATTGATAGATGGAAAGCGCGGCGGCATCCGCCATGGCCCTCCTAAAACGATTTCGTAATGCTCCCAAAAAACACTCCCCGAGCGAATTTCTCAGCTCGGCGCAAAAACTAGCCCCAATGTACCGCAAAACTTTGTAGATACCAAAAATAATTGTCCACTGTTCTATTGTTAGGCCAGCGACTACAAATTCATATAGAACAACAAAAGGCGCGAGTACGCTGGTTGATACGCCGAAGAAAAACATTGCGATAGTATCCGCGGCAACCCTCCGCGCAATTCGCTCCGCCCAAAATAAATTGATCACATAGCCCTCCTCTCAAAATCAAACAACAAAATAACTATTCCGAAGATTATAAGAAAAAGATTATATAGTCAAGCTATTATGAAAGATGCTTTGAGACAAGTTTTGTCATCTCAAACATGTTGACGGTCTTTTTGCCGCCGAAAACATTTTTCAGATTCTCATCCGCGTTGATATTCCGCTTGTTCTTCGGGTCCTGGAGGTCGTTCTTTTTAATGTATACCCAAAGCTTCTTTACAACTTCCGACCTCGGCATAGGGCCTTTGCCGACTACAAGAGCAAGCTCCCCGCTCACATTCATTGGTTTCATAAAAGCCGAATTTGACTTTGCCATGATTTTTATTATTTAACCGGTAATGATTCCATTATACACCATCAAGCCATTTATCGCAAAACGGCTTCCAGCAGTTCTGGGAACCTATCCGTTTCCATATCATCCATAGTGTAATGCCCGCGTCTTTTTAACTCAATAATCTTTCCGCCCAACGCTTGACTAAAAATCTTCAAACTTTCTTTGCCTTTGTTTTCCTCGTCATCGGCAGTGAACATTACAATTTCTCCCACTCTCGATTTGATCGTTTCATCAACGGGATAATCGTAAAATGATTTTCTAAATCCGTCGTCTTTGTCCGAAATTTTCCACGGGGCGACAAGAATAAGTTTGAAAATTGCTCTCTTTGTTTCTCCGAGCCAACGGACCAAAAAGGCGCATCCGCAACTATGGCCGATTAAAATTGTATTTTCCGTGACTTCATATTTTTCAAATTCTTTTTTGAATTTTTCATAATCCGGCTCCCAAGGAGTCGGCATAAGCGGGGTTTCCGTTTTCATCCCTCTCGCGGTTAATTCTTTCTTTATCCACGGAATCCAGTGCTTGTCGTAGCTTCTCGTTTCCAGGTTTATTGCTTTTTCAGCGTTTGATGGGCATCCGTGAATTATGATGCAGTTCGTTTTTTTAGTATCCATTTTTTGATTATAGCAAAAGTGACAAATTCAAAAAAACATGATAGATTAGAAAAATTAAGGAGGCGTGGCTGAGTGGCCGAAAGCACCTCACTGCTAATGAGGTAACCCCCAAAAGGGGTTCGGAGGTTCGAATCCTCCCGCCTCCGCCAAAATTCGGAATCAGAAGAAACGGACAAAGCGGGGTCGCGCCGAAGGCGCGACACTAATGCATT
>Ga0209541_10000284_pt1 | contig 99707 bp, 95 predicted proteins | sample RifCSPlowO2_01_FD_184027 | JGI IMG/M metagenome (GOLD analysis project Ga0209541, IMG submission 184027) | Groundwater microbial communities from Rifle, Colorado - Rifle CSP2_plank lowO2_0.1 (SPAdes) (version 2) | ecosystem: Environmental > Aquatic > Deep subsurface > Groundwater | place... | reverse complement strand
AATTTCTAAAACCTGTTTAGTTTCTTCCTTATTGACAATAAATTTATCTAAACCATAAGTTATCTCATGCCTTTCTAATCTTAAATTATTAAATTCATTAATAAATTTCTTCTCTATTTTATCTTTATATTTATCTTTAATAAATATAAATAGAGCATAATGACTTTTTTCAGTAAATCCTTCTTTAAACAATAAAACTCTACAAGTATGAAACATAGAGGCATAGCTATTAACTACACTTTCATCATAAATATCTAATTCAAATAATTTTTCCAAGGAAATAAAGGTAATATTAAATTTATATATTATTCTTAAAAAAACTATTCCAACCATTCATATAGCGGAATAACTTTTATTTTTTTACTATTAAAACTTATTATTTCTTTTTCATCTTCTGTGATTATTAATCCTTCTTGTAAATTATATTTATCCATTGCTTCTAATAAACCAGCTATTTCTCTCTTTTTTACTTTTTCATCTTTTAAAGAAGTAGTTACTTGCACTGCACTAATAATTTTTCTATTCTCCTTCACTAAAAAATCACATTCATTATTACCTTTATAATAAAATATTTCTTTTTGTTTGCTAAATAAATTATTAAAGACTAAATTCTCAATCATCATACCTTTATTTTCAGAGAATTTAAAGGAAATAGAATTTACAAGACCAGTATCTATACAATATATTTTTTTAAGATTAGCTATTTGAATTTTTACAGAAGGATCATATTTATTAACAGTATTTATTAAATAAGAAGATTCTGCATAGTCAATATATTCTTTAACAGTATCTGTTGCAATGCCTAAAGTTTTAGCTATATTTGTATAAGAAAATAATCTTCCGACATTGGATAAAATAAAGTATAATAAATCAAAAATATCTTTATTATTTCTAAGTTTATGAGTATAAATTATATCTTTTAAGTAAATTGTTTGAAAATAATTTTTAAGTAAATCATGTTTTAAACTTTCTTCTTTTTCTAAAACTACCCTTGGAAAAGATCCATATTGCAAATATTTTTCTATTAATTTTTTCTTTTCTATTATTGTTAAATTAGTTTTATTTTTAAATTTTAAAAATTCAGAAAAAGATAAAGGAGATATTGTTATTGAAAAATATCTTCCAGATAGTCTTGTGCTAATAACATTCTTTAATAATACAGCTGTAGAACCCGTTAGAATAAATTTAATTTTTTTATTTATATCATATTGTGTTTTTATTGTTTGTATCCAATAATCATAATTTTGAATTTCATCTATAAATACATAAAACTTATCTTTAATTTCATTTTCAACAATATAATTTTCTATTAAATCACTTAAAAAAGTTGGATCATCAGATTTACTTTGAAAAATAGGTTCATCTAAATTAATTAATAATATCCTTTTAGGATTTATTTTTAAAAAATCTATAATTTGTAGTAATATTGTTGATTTACCTGTTCTTCTTGCACCAAGAATAATAAGGGCTTCTTCTGCTGTTAAATATTTTTGAATTTCAAGATAATAATCTAATCTATTAATGCCTTGATTATAGGGTTTATTGAACCACCAAGGATTTTGTTTCTCTAATGCTCTTTTAATCAACTCATCCATTTTATAGATTATAATCGTCAGTAGTTTATAAAGTTATCGATTATAATTGCTAATATTTGAATGAAAAGATTTATATTACTACTCATAAGGAAATAATCAATGATAGAAATGCTAAGACCACCAACAAGAGAAAAACCAAATATATTAGCAATAGCTTTAAAAGAACATTCAAAAATTCGACCAATAATTCGACCAGAACAAAATCCAATAGATTCAAAATATATTATTCTTCCGCAAGGAAAGTATAGAGAGGTGAATTAACTTATCACTTCCCAAAATCAAATAATATGTCTGTCGCCAGGTTCGATGCTGATTCAGATGGGGCTAGCTTGGGCTGCGGCAGTATTCCATTCTATGGGTATCCTTCGCTCAGGGTACGAAAATTTTTCCACAGGAAATAAACAATGAAAAATAAAGAAATAGCAGATAAAATTATTGCAAAAGCAAGAATAGACTTTAAAGGAGATATTTCAATAAAGACAACTAATGAAACACCTTGTTTTGCTGGTGCAAATAATTTAAGAGGAAAAATAAATATTGCTTACAACCATAATTATCCACTACATAAAGTTCCAGTTAATAATTCATTCCCATTAGCATTGGAGGCAGTTGTAGCATATGAATCAGTTCATAGCACAGGATGTCCAATAAATGAGAGTAAAGATTTAAAGAGTAATGATTTCTTGATAATAAATCAAAATCATTTTGGTGAAGAAGATTTTGAATGGTTTGGAATAAAAGCTAAAATTAAGTTTATTCCTTATGGAAATGGTTATTAGAATATAAATAATATTTATTTGAACGTAATACTCTGATATCTCCCATAGGCGTTAAGTGTAATTTTAAGGGAAAAACTTTTAAATCTAATACTTCTGCAAATAATTAACCCTGTTAGACATTTGGCATAGCCCTGTCGAAGATTTATTCAAATAAATCTGCAGAATCTAGCGGCCAAATATAAAGGCTAGGGATAGCAGACTTTGGATCTGTTGACGGAGGTTCAAATCCTCCCAGGGCTATTAAAATAACAGTATGGTAACTGTAGGATTGCTATAAAAAAGATTAAGTTTATTGATATGCTAAATACTAAAAAATAACTTAAAAGAAAATAAAAAAGAACATAATTTTCTAAAAGAGTTAATACATATAAATCAAAAATTAGAAAACTATTAGTATAAATAGTTATGTTATTTAATGCTATTTAATTAGAATTATTGATTCTAACTCTCTCTCAAGTTAACATTTATTTGTAAAAAAAACTACTCCAAAAAGTCCTGTTTCTTAATTTTTAAAGGCAAATAAGTATCAGAAATAAAGGTAATACCCCTTGCACTTAATGACTGAATTTCTACTTTTCCTTTAAGCTCTTTCATTAATCTAAATTGCCTCAACCATGCCTTATTATCCTTAAACCATTCATAATCAGAAACTTGTTTCATTCTTGCTAGATCTTTATCCCCTAATTTAATTAGATGCTTTTTTAAATCATAATTTATTACATCATCACCAGTAATACCTATATATTTAACATTAGGTATGGTAAGCCTTTCAGAAGCATGTGCTAAAGCAATACTTCCATATTTTATGACAGAGTAAATATATGTCCCATAAATATCCCAATCACATAATACATAAATAGGTATATTATGCTCATTACTTAGTCTCTGTAATAATCTTCTAATTCCGCGGGTTGTTTGACCTTGTGAAGACATAATTATACAATTATGTTTATCCCAATATCTATCCTGATGCAGACGGTCCCACACAGCCATCTTCTCCATATAGATTATATATTTAGTATTAACTTTTTTAAATTCAATCTCTTCAACATTACTAGGAATTGACCACCCGCCCGATCCCATTTTAGACCAATCGATAGTATCTCCCCTATCCACAATAATTACTTTACCAGCAACAGAACCGCTTCTGTTAGCATTAATATGCAACTGTTCTCTAGAACAACCAGTAATTAATTCCATATCTTCTATAGCTGAATCAGTTTCAACTTGATCATCAACAATATTTATATTAGTATTAGGAATAGTTCTTTTTACTTGATAAAAAACATCTCTGAGAGAAACATGTTTATCAATATTTAATAATTCCTTACTAACTGCAGCAACCTCTAAAGTTTGCATAAATTTCTTAGCATGGCCCAAATTAAAGAATGACCTTGAAGCCATCTTATCTCCTAACTCCAATGTTCCTTTAGTTTTATTATAATTAATATTAGTCAATCCTCTAACTGGTAAAGTAATTGTAGGATTCTCTATTTTATTCACCTGTCTAACTAAATCCTTTCCCAATTCATACAAAGTCTCTTTAGCTTTCTGCAAGGGTGATTTGTTTTTCTTCTCCATCTTCAATCTCTTCCTTTAGTTTTTCATGACTTATCCCAACTAAAAGAGGTAAATTTTTCCTTAAACCCATCATTAATTTTTCATTTATCTTCTTAACATCATCTTCACTTAATTTAGAAATTGCTACAGCAACCTCAGGAATATATTTCTCAAACAAACCAGCTCTCTCTTTTTGTTCCTTAATTCTAACATTTTTTCTTATATATTTAGCTAAATCTCTACCACAATCCTGTAAAGCTAATTTCATTTCTTTAATTATATCTGGATAATGTGCAATAGCCTCTTTACTCTCAGAAGTAAAAGGCACCCAAACTGAAGCTATATGCACAACAATAACACAAGGACCAGTTGGTAATGCACCCTTGCTTTGATTTAAACCATAACTTCTCCAATTAGTTTCTAATATTGCTTTATTTATACTACAAGCCCCTTGTTGATATAACAAAGGCACTCTATTTGCCAAACGAACAACCTTAACAATCTCTTCTTTCTCCAAATCACCACCATAACACATTGAAACTTCAATCTGGAAGGGTATACCCCTATAAACAACAGGGCTTCTAGTCACAGCTGTATAAAATTCTGCTTTATATTCATTTCTTAAACTCTTATCTAATAACTGCTCACCTATTGGACTTAAACAATCTGTAGGTGGTGCCATTATTTTCACTTTTTGTATTGCATCAAATAAATGTTCTACTTCATTCCTAGCTATTGTTGATGGTCTTGATTTCTCATATATTCCAGCTTTATCACAAATTTCTTTAGCAACTTTATCACTAACCCTACAAAATTCACTTTGTAAAAATCCAGAGATAGATGAAGCAGAAGAAGACTTCAACATATTAATTAACACACCTAACTCAATACCATAAGGATGAGGTTTAATCTCTTTGCCTTGTTTAGGTAATTTATCTGTAGCTCTAGGATAAATTATTTTTTCATTCAAAGGATTTAAAAATTCAATCATACAATGAGGATTAGCAACAGAAGTTTGTTTTAAAAATTCTTCAACACCCTTCTTACCTTTTTGATATTTAGCTTCTAATTCAATCTCTAACTTAATACCATGCTCACTATCCCATTCAACTTGCTCATTTTTAACAATTTCAGCTTCATTAGTATTAGTATTCAGTTGCAAATAGAAATAATGTGCAGGACTATTCTTAGAGATTCTAGAAGTTATTTTTATACCTTTTCCTGTAGTCAACTGACCATACATTGCTGCTGCACTTATTCCTATACCTTGCTGACCTCTTTGCTGCCGTTTAGTATGAAACTTACTTCCATATAATAATTTACCAAAAATATTAGGAATCTGCTCTTTTACAATACCCGGACCATTATCCTCAACAATAATAATATACCTATCTTCTCTATCTTTAACAGCATGTATTTCTACCTTTAAACTTGGTAAAATCCCTGCTTCCTCAGCTGCATCTAAAGAATTGTGACAATAAACAGGCCCAACCCCTCCTAAAAAATTTTCACAATCAGGAACACTTATATCATAAACCCATTTACCTTTATAATCTATCTTCTCAATAGATTTTATATTCAACAAACCCAAATCTGAATCTAAAAAAACATCACAGCCTTCATATAAAGAGATTAATTGAGATTGTACGCATTTCTGTAAAGAACTTAAATATACATTTTGTTGATTAGATCTATTTATTGAATATTTTAATTTACTTTCTTTAACCGAAATAATAGAATCATTTACTGGAATTTTATTAATATTAGATTTACTTTGATTAGTATATATATATAAATAATAAGATTTAGAAAAAACAGTCTTAATTCTTAAAATTTCTCTCTTACTTTCTTTTGCTAAACCTTGACTATAACTTAAACCTAACATAGATAATAAAAACTGCAAATCTTCATGCAACTTCCTACTTACTGTTGCAGAAATAATTTTTTGTTTACTTAAATTATAAATATAACCTCCAGACTTCATAATCTCGAATATTTCACTACTTGGATAACCATCACCAGCAAGATATGCTAATAAAAAATCATATATATTGTTATAATTCATATTAAAAATATATTTTGAAATTTGTTTATTTTTAGCACCAATACCAAAATTTAAAATATGTTTCATGACAAAACCTAAAATTTTAGAATAACAAACAACATTTAAAGTAGATTTATGTACTTTAAGAATACTAGCATCTAAATTAAAAACCTTTTCTGCTAGATCCTTAACGAATAAGGCTATATCCAATTCATGTGAACCAAATGAAAAAGAAATTTTCACCAAATTATCTAAAATTGATCCCTCAGAAACATAAAACCCCATTAATCTTGCAAAATTTTTATCTAAGTTTATTATACAAGGGATTTTATTTCTAGACAAAGAAAAACCAATCTTAGAATTATCAAATTCGCTAAGGGGTATCTTTAATTCTCTTAATAAATTTAAAGGTAAATAACTAAATCTCTTAAAATCATTAATTTGATAATATTTCTCTTTAGGTAAAATAGACTTTAATTGTAAAATAAAAGATTCAGTAAAAACATTAGAAACATTATAAACATTAATTTTCTCGGTTAATTTTACATCCAAACATAATAATTCTTCTAACAAATTTAATTTAATTTCTTCTTTCTGAAATATCCAATTATTTCTCGGCACTACTACTGAATCACCATCTTTTAATTCCATTAATTTAACAGAACAAACTTTACCCTTTTTGAAAGTAAAAACTGAGTGATAAGGTGTTAATTCTACATACCTTCCACTTTCTAAAGTCAACCTAAATATATCACTATTCACTTTATGTCTATATAAACAACTAACTTTTTTAAAAGAAGATTTTAATGTTTTTGGATCAAAAGCCATTACCTCCACATTTTCATTTAATCTTAATTTTTCAAGATCTCCATCACGTAACAAACAAATTTCTTTTTTATTGATTTCAATAGAATTATCAATAAAATCACCAATTTTTACAATTTGTATATATCCATTTTTACGAATAACTAGTGGCATATCTTCTGTTAAGCTATTATCAACAGCCTCTTTGATTGTAGTCATCAAAGCCTTCAATGGATTATCAAAACCTAATAAATGTCTATTCTTTGCAAAAAACTCCGAAACAGAAATACTTCTTTGATTCTCTGCCATATACTCTGCTGCTACTTTTTCTGCCATTATCCTTGACAAAAAAATAATTCCTTTATAAAGTTATTCTCTTGAAAATAATATTAACTTGTGGTATAATAGTTTATTTAGAAAAAGAATCATTAATTTTTTTAGCAGAATAGTTTTTTATATTATAATGACCTTGAGCATATATTTATAAACAAATAAAATAAAAATATTTAGATGGAAAAAAGAGGACAAGTAATGATGTTCGTAATTATAGGAATAGTTATTTTAATCATAGCAATCACTGTTTTTTTTATACAGAGGTATATTTTAAAATCTGATCTAGAAAGGGAATTGGCTGAACATAGAAATGTTCCTTTAGAGGTTTTGCCTTTAGTAGAATCAACTGATTCTTGTCTGCAAACAATAATACAAGAGGCTGTAGATATTGTTGGTTTGCAAGGGGGTTATATAGACCTTCTCGAGGAGGATATACCTACATCTTCTTTTTCTCCATTAACAAAAAATTTGGAAATTCTTCCCAGTTTAAAAACGCCATTATGGTTTAGAGAAACACCAAATGGTATTCAAAAGACAGAAGTTCCAAGTCTAGAGGATATAGAAACAAATATTGAAGTCTATATCAATGAAAATTCTCAAAGATGTTTTAATAATTTATCTTATTATTCGCAATTTGGTTATACAATTGTGCAGAATAAAGCACCGTTAAGTACAATAGAAATTTATGATAAAAATATTTTAATGAGGGTTATTACACCAATAGAGATTTCATATAAAGAACAAATTTATCCTTTAAGTACTTTTTTAGTAGAGATGAAATCAAATTTAGGTTTGTTATATGATGTTGCTAATGAAATTATAAATACAGAAATCGATGAATATTTTTTAGAAAATATGACAATAGATATGCTGATAGCTTATGATTCTATAGTGCCTTTCTCTGGCACAAAATTTGATTGCTCAGAGGATGTTTGGTCAAAAAAAGATGTAATAAATAATTTTAAGGATATTTTGACACAAAATATTGCTGCAATAAAGATTAAGAATACTAAAAATAATGCTTTAGATAAATATTTTGAAGTAGATGCATTAGACTCCAGCCAAGATGTTTTTGTAGATTTTATGTATTCCTCGCTATGGCCAACAACAGTGGAGATTACACCATCAGAGGGAGATATTCTAAGATCTGACTCTACAGCTACTTCATCTTTAATCTCAAGATTCTTGTCATCTTTTGTTTGCATAAACAATCATCATTTTATCTATGATATAAAATATCCTGTTTTAGTTCGTATACAAGATGGAAATAATTATATATTTCAATTTGCAATAGAAGTTATTATAGACAATAATCAGCCAAGAAAAAATAATTTGATATTAGAAGAATATGAACAAGAAGAAGATAAAATATGTAAATTCTCAGATAAGGAAATAACTATTTTAACATATTATAAAAATTCATTTGATGAATTAATTCCATTGACTGATGTAGATTTATCTTTTAGATGTGGTACAGCAAACTGTAAACTTGATAAAACAAAATTAGATTATTATAATGATGCATCGCTAGTTACACAAGTACCATTGTGTTTTAATGGAATTGTAGAGGGAAATAAAGATGGATTTTTTAGTGGTAAATCCTTAATTTCTACTAATGAAGATCAATCTCAAGTCTCTGTAACTCTAGAACAAATTCAAATTAAACCTGTAAATGTTATTGTTATAGACAAAGATAAAGGAATACAAAGAGATGTATTTTCTTCAGAGCAAGTAATATTCTTTTTTACAAGCCTAGATAATGATTATTCTATAAATTATTTATATCCTGATTCAACTATACCCTTAATTCCTGGTACATATGAGGTTGTGGGTTTTATAACAGGAAATAGTACATGGCCAATTAGATTTGAAAAAAAGAAAATAGAAACTTGTATTGATGTTAAAAAAGAGGGTTTATTAGGAATTTTTAAGACTGAAGAAAAGTGTTTTACTACCGAGATTCCGGAATTAGAAATGGATTTGGCATTGAAGGGAGGAGAAATATTTAATTTTACTGTTAATAGATATGATCTATCGAGATCTTCAGCCTTAAATCTATATATTTTAGCAGAACCAATTCCATCTAATGTAGAGGATTTAGCGCAAATAAGTACAGAAATAGAAACAAATTATCTAAATCCATATTTCAAATATCCAGATTATGAAATCTAAAAATTTTGTAACAATAGTTTGTATGATTTTAATAATTATAACACCGTTTAGCGTAGCAATAGATAATCCATTTTTGTTTTCACAGCGTGCACAAGATTTAGGCGAGGCTGTTGTAGTAAATGTTGCTGGGCAAGAACCATTAATTATTAGACAAGCCTTGATAGAACAACAACCAGTTCCTGTTTTTGCTTATTTAAGAGGAGACACATTTACATCATTTTATTCTATTCAAGAGGTTACTCCAGAGACGAGCAAGGATATATTTACAGATATAAACAATATTCCTCCAATTAAAGATATCAGGATATTTCCTTTAGAAGACACGTTAGATAAAATAGATGGAATTCCAAAATATGTAAAACCAAAAAATGATAGATATAGCTTAAATAATCTAGGCTATGTAATAATTACACTTAAACAATTAGAATTAGAGACAGGAGAAAATATAACGCCGCATTATGATATTCCTAAGGAATTAGACCTAAAATTTCAGGCAAAGATTCTTTATGATCTTGAAAAGGGCTCTTTATTCGGAATATCATCACAGGATTTAATCCTACAAGAACTACCAGATGATGAGCAATTTGATAAGATTACGGCTGCTGGATTACAAGGAAATTCTTTTTTTAATGAACGCGGTTATCTAAGGGCTACATCAATCGAACCTGGAAGGGTAAAATTTTCTGTTTACAATAAAGATCTTAACCTAATCACTGTATTTTTTCCATCGAAAGCAGTTTCAGAAAGGGAACGATTAACAACATTTACCCTGTCTGAGGGCCAAACATCAGATGCTATGACTTTATCATATCTGAGTAATCCATTTACAGATACATTTCGAGTTAAAGTAAATCAGGCAATAACTCCGCAAGATAAGGCGTACTTAGAGGTTTTTTCAAATGGTCAAACTAAAAAAGTAGTTGGCGTAAGAAATTCTCCATTATATTCTGGTTCAAATTGGATTGTTGAAGAAATAAAAGATAATGGCATTGACACGTCTATTTCAGCAGAAAATTTAAAGAAATTTCATTTAGATCCTTCCAATATACAAAATCTTGGAGAAATATCAATAGCACATTATTCTGTTACTTTAAAAAATAAATTTACTGGAAGTATAAAAGTATTAGATTCTGAACAATTAAGAAAAGGAGATGCTGCTTTTGATGTAATTACCGAGGTAATCTCTGATGAAGAGGCTGTTGCAAAAGAGGATAAATATTGCAAGGTTATAGAAATTACACCAGAAGATACAGAAAGAAGGATTCAAGATCCAGCTTGTGCTGCAATATCAAATTATAAGCAACTAGTAAATGAATATCCTTCTTCTAATCTAATAGAGGGTACATATATGAATATAGGTAAAATATATTCTCAAAATTTAATAGATTGGGCTCCATGCTTACCAGAGTATTTTAATGAAGGATTATGTTTGGCCTACAAAGAAGATATGATTGATTTATCCCGTTATTATTATGATAAGGTTATAAAACTAGGTGGAACAAAAAGATCAGAAGCCGAACATGAATTGCTTAGACAAACAAGTTCAACATCAAAAGAAGTATATCTTGAAGATGAGTTTGTTTCAGTTCGATTATTAGAAGTAAAAAAATTAACAAATCAAGACAAAGGTTTTACAAAAATATCAGTTGAAAACCAACAGCCAATAACATATTATATAAATGACTTACTAAAGGATGAACAGGGAAATACAATAACTGGTTATGATGAATATGCTAAACAATTTAGTTATTTAATTAAGGATTTAGATTCTAGTTCTGTTACTTTGCAAAAATTTTATACAACACAGAATATGCCAAATGTCAGGGCAGAATTAATGCAATATATTGAAAATAATCTGTATAGCTCTTCTCTCTTCGGTGGAACAATAAATCCTGTAAAAAGTATCCCACAAATTATTACATATTACACAGATCCTATGCAAAGAAATTATGTTTCTAAAAATATATTAGTATCGGAAATTAATACAAAAAAAGAGGTTTCAGTTACTGTTCTTCCTGGTGTTGGTGAGGCATATTCTATATCTAATTTTACATTAAAAGTGGATATAGAGCCAAGACCATTTGATTTTACGCCCTCACAATTAAATAAACAAATTGAGGCTTTAAACTCAGCAATAGATCTTTTATCTAAAATAACTGATAAGTTAGATTCTATAGTGAAAACATGGAAAAAAACTTGCTTAGTTACCTTTACAGTTTTAACACTAAAGAATTCATTTTTCTCTGGAACATCAAGAAATCTTGCTAGAAAGGATGTTGCAGATTACTATAAACAAGAATGTTTAACTAAGGTAAGTTCTGGAGAATTTTCTACAGTGGATTCTTGTTATTTTCATTATTCTGATGAAATAAATCAGGCAACAGATAGAAATCAAGAAGCAATAGAGGGTGTAAATGAAAGATTAGAGGGAAAAACCCCTGATGAATTAGCTATTGATGATGAGCAATTTAGAAAATATAGAGAAGCTGGGGGAACAATCACTGATTATAGGGATTATTTGCGCTATAAAGAGTTTGAAAATGATGATTCTGATTTTAGTAGATATATTATTGAAAAAAATAAAAAAATTGATGTTGAATCTAAAATAAATGCGTATAATGCAGCACAAATTTATGTCAACGAAAATAAACAAATGCTTTTTGGTGATAAAGAAATTGATCCTGAAATAGAAGCAGCCACAATAAAAGCTGTATTAGATTCAAAGGAAAATCCTGTAGATATTAAAAATTTAGTTGAGATAGATAATATACAAATAATTGATCCAAATTCAAAAACAGCATTTTTATATGTTACTGATGCTCAACATATTACTAGAACATTAGAATTAGAACAGATAACAGAATTGCAAAGATTAGCTTATCAATCTGGAGGGATAAAATCTTTAATTGCTATAGAAAAGGCAAAATATCCGGGTTTAGATGATGCAAATATTGCAGCAAAATTATATGGCAAAGAAGGAACACAATATGCACTTGATAAATATGGTAAGAAAATATATGTTGAAAAAAAATTTATCTCTACAGACCCAATAGAATTATCTCTTAAAACAAATATTGCAGCAAGATTACTTGCAAAACCTGAAACAAATGAGGAACTTATAGCTGGAGCAACATATCAAGATTTTAAAATGTATACCTCTTCAATAACTACTCAAGGTTCAGGCTTAAAAAATATTGGATTTAAAGGAAATAAGATAACAGCACCTTATGATTCAGATGGTTTGCCTTTATGTTTTCCTACAAAGGGTGGAAATTATGTACAAGCATTAGAATGGTATAAAGACGGCAGAGCAAAAACATTTAGGGTATTAAATGTTGGTGCAGATGGAATTATGGATTGTGGCAGGGGAGATGATTCTACAATTTATACGGAATATCAACTAAAATTATTAGATTACAGTTCAAAGGACTCAGAGTTTAGAAAGATCTTAGATAATGCACAAAGATGTAAAACACAAAATCAAAGAGTAGGTTCAATTGATGGTAAGGAAATAATTTGTAGTTTTGATCTAGCACAAGCAATAGAACTAAATAAAAATCCTTCTTGTATAGATATTATGTCACCTACTGATTGTAGGATATTATATAATGCCTGTGACCCTGTAATGTGTCCGAAATCACGTTGTAATTTTGGGGGTCAATATCAGATAGAAAATGTTATTGGGTCTGGAATTATTGGCTCATCAATGTTATGTTTACCAAACTTTCCAGAGGTAGCTATGCCTGTTTGTCTTACTGGAATATTAGCAGGCTTAAATAATATTAAGTCTTTGTTAGAGCAATATAAAAGTTGTTTAGAGGTAAATCTTAAAGAGGGAAAAAATGTTGGTTTATGTGATTATATTAGAAGCGTTGGTATCTGTGAATTATTATGGAATGAAGCAACTATTTTATTAGAGAATAGGGGGGGTATTATTAATTGGGTTAAAGAAAAGATCTCTGGAAAAACAGGTGGAGGAGAATATCTTTCTTTCCAAAGCAGTTTTGATAATATTGGAAATTCCTTTAATTTTTTTACAACACAATACTCCAATACCTATTTAGCTGGATTTCAAGGGAAATCAACAAAAGAAATTGGTACTGCTGTATGTAGAATGTCTGTTAACGGTCATTTTCCATCAATAGGTGAGGTTTTGGATAGACTATCAGAACCCGAGGATCCCCCACAATTTACAGCTTGGTTTGAATCAGCTCCTTACGTTACTGAGGCAGGAGATGCATGGGGTGGAATAAGAGGAGCATCTTTCTTAACACCAGGAGAATACAATATTTACACTGTATTCTATCACATTTATGCAGGAAATGGATTCCCAGATGCTCAGAGTTTTGTGTCAGGAATAACAACAAAACAAAATTCAAGGGATGTACAATATGCTGTTTATCTGACTAATGATCGTGGGGATGAATTATATGTTACTACAAATCCAGAAACAGATGGGCGTATTTGGGTAACAATACCAACAGGTCAAGCCTCTGATCAGACAATTCATACAGTGGCAAAAGCTGGCTTAGATAAGATCTGTGTTGTAATACAGGGCAAAAAAATATGTGGATTTGGAGCAGTTTCCAGTGATATGGCTTATACCTTGTTTAAGGATGCTATTACAGGTGATGAGGTAGAAAGAGAGATTAATACAGCAGAGGAATGTGTCCCAGAACATGGAGAATTGTCTCCATCTTTAGGTTCTTTAACTTTGCCTCAAGAATATGGTTTGTTATCTACTGGAATAACAAGAACATGTGCAATAGATAGACCAACCCCTGATTTAAACAGATGGAGAAATGTTGGTAGTTGTGGTAAGAGTGAAGATGGCATTGATTTTGGTTATTGTTGGTTAGATGTAAATACAATAGATATAAAAAATATGGAAAAAAAACAGGAATTATTGCAATCCTTAAAACAAGCTGATAAGATCTCAGATATTTCTAAACAATTTAATCTAATTAATTCAGAACTAAGCTCAAAGATTTTATCTAAATTAAACCAAGAAAGGGATCAAATTTTAAGTTCGTTAGAGAATTTATTTTTAAGTCTAACAACAAGAACCGCAACACCTTATTTAACACAAACTTCTTCAAAAAGTTTTTGCCAAACTAATGGTTTTACAATTTCTGGATTATCAGGTGATCCGTATCTTTACAAGTGTACAACTCCTAATTTTGCTCAGGGATGTGACACAAGAAATAATGAAATTATAAAAGAATTCAATTTAGATGCATATTCTTCAAATGTGGCTGTAAAAGATATTACAAGTAAATGTGAAGGCGTTGAAAAAGATTCAACTCTTTCAGAGCTAACATAATGAAAATAAAACAGATAATTATCATAATAAGTATTTCTTTATTATTTATTACAACATCCTTAGCCATTACGGTTTGCGAAGGGTTATCTGAAGATTTTAAATGTATTGGAGAAAAAGAAACTTGTAATGGAAAAGTTATTGAGAATACAAACTGCGCTAATTCTTTAAAATGTTGTCAATCTGTTTCTTCCGTAGTAGCAAGTGCATGTGAATCGCAAGGATATAGATGTTTTGATTCCTTGCTACAATTCTGTGAGGGTATGACTCTTACAGATATTGCATGTTCAAAATCAAATTATAAATGTTGTAATGGTCTAATTAAATATAAAGAAACCTCACAACTTATACAAGCCTATGATTTTTGCAGATCTGATAATTATGATCAATATTCTCAGGAGATTTGTAAAGAAATAGAAAATTATAATTCTTTAAGAACAAATCTTGAAGGTACAGATTATACATATCTTCATGTTATATATGGTTCTATAAGTCCAGATATTAGTGCAAAGGCCTTATTTGATCAAGCTGAGGGCTTTCAAAAGATTGCAGCAGTAAAGAGGAGTTATCTATTTCCTCAAGATTCAACTACTAGCATAAATGCAGAAGGAAGTCAATATATGGATGCTGTTTTTTTTGCAGAGAAAGGACCTAGTATGGTTCAAACCTCTCTTTTGGCAACAATAAAAGATAAATCTAAATCTTATTATGTGAATTATTTTATTGAATTAAGAAGCTCTTCTACAAGGTTAAATATATTAAATGAAAGAGAATTAATTTATTCTTCTGGAGGGCCAGATAAAATAACAAGAAAAAACACTAAATATCTTGGAGATTTTAAAAATCTTGGAAATTTTAATTACAATGATATTACTAAGGTTGTTTTAGAGGTTTATGATTCTCAAAATGGAAATTATTTGTTTAAAAGAGAATATTCATTTCTGTCTGATATGGGAAAAGAATCAGAAGGTGTGGCTACCAAAACTGATTTTATTGATGTAAAAATAACAAACAATGGTTTAGAGATCTCTATTAAACCTGATTCAGATGAAGCAAACAAGAATTATTTTTATCAGTTTGAAATATTTTCTGATGGTGGGAGTAGTATTCCTTATCCTTCTTCGAGGTTTACTTACAATGGCTTAAAAAATACAGTAATTTCAAATCAAGAATTAACAAAATTAAATGGAAGAATTTCTAGAATTATTTTAAAGGCTTATGAAACTACAACCTCAACAACCTCTTTATATGAAAGAGAGAAATATTTAGAAAAGAGTATAGCTTCAGGAGATTATTGCCAAAGCCAATGTGATAGGGGTTTATGTTCAGAAGAAAAATGTCGTAGTATTTCTGGGTGTAAACCAGAGACAAGGACCTTAAATTTTATATCTACTATGGGGGGTTATGCAAATGTAAAATGTGTGGTTGATATATCTTCTTATTCTGGATCTGGTGATTTTTTGAACAGAATAAAAAAGAGTCCGTATTGGCCATATATCGAAGAAGTTTCTAAAATTTATGACAAAGAAATAGCAGCTATGGTTGTTGGTATCATGTCTATTGAAAATAATGGGTTAGATCCACTATTAAAAAATAAAGATAGTGATGCAGCTGGATTAATGCAATTTATGGCGAGTACAGCAAAAGATAATCATTTAAAAGTAACCTGTGCAGGAAAAGATGAACTTTGTAATCCTAATTGTGATGAAAGATGTGATCCACAAAAATCAATATTAGCTGGAGCAAAGTTTATCAAAGAAATTTATGATAAGGCAAGTTCATGTAGCGAAGAAAAAAAATATGAAATAATATATTATAGATATAATTCAGGTGGTAAACCTGATTGTTATTGTACAAAATCATTAGAAGATTGTATTCCTACAAGTTTGCTATTTAGAGCTCCTAAATTAGAGGCTTATACTTCAACAATACTTAGTGTAAGAAATTGTGCTTATAAAGAATTAGGGGGAACAGGTCATCAAGATTGGGCTTGTTCTACACCCTCTTCGAGTACACAGCCTTCAGTTATATCAAAAAATACTTGTGAATCACAAGGATTTTTTTGTTTTGATGCTACAGAAGAAAAATGTGTAGGACAAGAGAATACTGGCTTATCATGTTTAGAAGACGACCTTAGTTGCTGTCAATCACAACCTAAACGCAAATCAATAGATGATTTTAATGAAGAGTGTCAGAATGAATGTGAAAAAACAAGAAAAGAAGAATCAAGTTGGTTATTATCGGGGCTAGATGTTATTCTAGATATATGTACACAAGAATATTGCACAGCAAAAAATTGCATATTTAAAGAAAATTCGTGCGTTTATGATTCTACTAAACAAATAACAAAAACAGAATTAAGTGAAGTAGATCAAAAAGCAAAAGTGTCATCAAATGTTTTAAACAACCTTCCAAAGTCAGAAGAAATAGATCGTTATTTTTGTGATAGTTTAAAAGATTATGTTGAAAATGTTAGATCTAAAAAGGAAGATTTCTATGGTTATATAATAGATAGCAAAAAAAATAAAGAACTAACTCAAATATACGGTTCTTCTGCAGAAAATATATTTAGAGAAGGAAAAATTCAAAAAAAAGATATTTTCTTAGGTTATGGACCGATTTATTTACATGAGCTAGTAATGCCTTATTTATCTTGCGTAGAAGCAGACATAGAAGTATCATGTCCAGGTTACTTAATTAATAATATTCAAGATTTTATGTCTGGTGAAAATCAAAAAGGAAGAGATTCAATTAGACAATTTGAATTAAATTGTGCGAGTAATCCAAAATGTAGTTGTTTATTGGATAAAAATAGATATTGTTCAAAACATATGTTTGGCATAGCAATAGATATTAATCCAGAAGATAATCCACTTTGTGAATCTGAAGATTGTATTGATCAATATGATCTCCCACCATGTTTTATTGCTTCCTTTGAAAGATATGGTTTTCAATGGGGAGGAAGATCTTTTGGTTCAGATTATCTAGATTATATGCATTTTGATTTAGCTATAGATCCAATCAGATTTGGGAAATTTTATAAAGATACGACTGTAATATGAAATTTAAAAAATATTTTCCAACATTATTAAGTATTTTAACAGTAATTTTAATACCTTATTTCCTTTACAAAATAAGAAATTTATTAAAATTTACAATAGAGTCATTATCTAATTATTCCCCAAGACTATTAGACTTACAAAATTCCCTAACAACCAATATAACTCTACAAGAAACATTAAATATTCAAAACGAACTTTCATCAATTCATTTTGCAACACAAAAGGCATTGGCAATAAACTATTTCTTACTTCCAATTGGAATATTTTTAATATGGATTTTAACAGAAGGATTTTCTTGGAAAATAAAAAATAAAGTTAAATTATCTACATTCACATTATATTCATTGCCTTTATTTATTTTATTATATTTATTTATTCTACAATTATTAGAATTAATATCAGCTGTATTTTTTTATACAGAATTTAATATTATTTATTTGTTAATTTCAGGGCTATTTTTATTAGTATATTCATATATAGCTTTTATTAGTTTATCAGTTAAAAAGAATTTTATGCAGAATTTAAGGGCAGCAAAAGATAATATAAGATTATTTCCTGAATTTTTCTTATTTATAATTACTACAGTTTTAGTTTTAATTTCAATGATAATTATTTATATTTTTTTATCAGCAGATTATTCAATAATTATTCCATTTATTGTTTTAATTATATTAACTCTATTATTAATCTGGCAAAAGAATAGATTAATTAAGAAAATATTATTTTTTTAAAAAAACCTTAAAGGCAATTAAAAAAGGAGATATAATCCATTTCAATTGCCCATAGAGTATTGACAATTAAAAAAATAACACATTAACTACAAAAGGAGACGCAAATCTAGTTTATTTAGATGAAAAACTAAATATTTTACTAGAACAAAGTTTTTAGAATCCTTATTTAACTTGTAAATTTAATATAAGAATGAATTGTTAAGATCTATACCTTTGATTTGTTTCGAGAATTATGCTCTCTGTTTCTTGATCATTCAAAATTCTATCTAAAAGAAATATTTCAGCATATTTTAATTTTTTATTGTTTATTCCTTTTTTTGCTCTTTCTTCAAAAGAGGGTAATCTATCTCTTTCTAAAGCAAATTTGTTTAGAATAGCTAATATTTCTCTATCACGAGGTATTCCTAAATATCCATTTACGCTTCTGTTTTGAGAATTATCTTCTAATAAGTGCCCTCTTTTACGAAGCAAACCATACTTTTTAGCATTTTTTGTTCTTATCAGTAAAATATTCATAAATCTTTCATAATGTAAATCTAAATCAAGGAAATGATCTTTAATAATCCATATTTGTCTCCTTAAATCTTCTTTTCTTGTATTTGGTGTTAAAGTTATGAAAGAAGGCATAAAATTAAAATTTGAATATTTAGACTTTAGCTCTTTTAATATTTCTAAAGCTTGCATATTCTGTTCAGCTGTAATCCCTTTTTCTAATTCTTGTAAAGTATTATCTGAAAAACTTTCAAAACCTGAAAAGAGTATAAAATTAATTAAAGGATTTTGTTCAATAATTTTCTTTATTTTTTCATACTCTACTGGAACAAAATCAGGTCTAAAATCAAACATCAAATTAGATACCGTTTTATCAAGACCTTCTTCTTTCATTTTCAATAATAATTGTTCTAAATTTATTAGTGGCATTTCGTCTATTAAATGCAATTCTATATTCTTTTTAGTCCAACTTCTTTGAAGTCTTATTTCCTCAATAGTAGCTTGTAAACTTCGCTTAGTGTATATTGGTTCTTTTTCTCTTATACTGCAATAATTACACCTTCCTATGCAACCCAATCCTCCTAAAACATAGGCTGTGTTGAAATCGAATGTTTGAATATTCCATTTAAAACTAGCAGGAAATATAAACTCCCAATCTCTAGGTGGATAAATAATTCCATTTTTAATTATTTTTTTACCTTCTTTCCAGGTTAAATTGGGAACATTATAAGTCTCTCCTAACATTAAACCCCTTATCGTGTCATCACCCATGCCTGTACAAACATAATCAACAAACTCAAAAGCAGCAAGTATCTCATCTTTTAACTCAGTAGCTGTAGTACCACCAAATAAGATCTTAGAATTAGGATGTTTATCTTTTAATCTTTCGGCTAATAATAAACCAGCTTCATAGTTTTTATCTAACAATGAAAAACCGTATATATCTGAAGGAGGTATCTCATCGCAAAGATCTGAAGATAAATTATCTTGTCTAGAAAAGTCGTAAGCTCCAATTTCTGAAGCATCAATATCCATTTGCATTAAAGTATAAATTAATCTAGAAACGCCATAATTAATGTTTTTTGTTCTAAATGTTATAGGTCTAGAATTGAATAATGAAAGTAATTTTTTTATGTGCTTTCTTTCCAATATTTAAATTCGCTTCTGATATCATTTCCAAATTGTGTTTTACTTAATTGGTTTATATCAATAGATAGTTTAAATTCTTTTATAAATTCTAAAAATATCTTTTTGCCATATTTATTGATTAAATATTCTACAAAACAAGGTGCAATGACATAATTTTTAATCTGCATTTCTTTCAATTCTTTATTTTTTTCAAATAAATCTAAATTATACTCTTTAGCTTTTTCTTTCTTTCTTCTAAATTTTCGGAGAGATATACCGCAACACCTTCATTAATCCAAATTGGAACAAAAGGAGATAAAGTATTAGTATAAATATGGCTCATTTCATGCTTAAGGACTTGTTCAAAACATTCTTTCTTATGTAATGTAAGAGTTTCAATTAAATTTTTACTAAAAATCCATAGATGATGTTTACTTGCAGTACCTACCATCCAATTTTGAAATTCTCCCTTATAAAATTCAAATTCATGAGGAGAATAAATTATCTGTACACTTAATTTAGGTTTTATTTCAAAGAATTCGTTTAATTCTATGATCTTTTTATGGATTATAGGTTCAACTTCTAGAATTTCCTTTTCTTCTAAAGCCATTACACTGAATTGTTCGAATTTTCGTATCATAGTAAAAATAAAAAATTAAGAAGTGTACTGACAAAAGTAACAACCACTGTTGCATGCGTGACAGTCACAGCTATATTCTTTGCTGTTTTGTTCTCCAATAGGTGTTTTCCCTTTCTTTAGCCTTATGAAAATTCGCCCTTGTTATTTCTAAGTCTAATTCAGTAACATCTTCTGCTAAAAATTCTAATTCTTGTGTCATTTTTACCCCCTCCATCTTAAGATAAATATAAAAAACCAGAGTCATATATACGAGATATGAAGTTTCTTATGTTACTTTGCTCTTCTTGACTATTGCCTTCTTTATTTATTATGTCTTCCATTTTAAATATTTTGTATCTGGAACATAAATAAACTACATATTTTGCTTCTTCTGGTGAAACTTCTAAGGACCTATTTATCTCTTTCTCTTTTTCGTCTAAAGGAATAGATTTCAAATTTTTTTTCAAAAATTTAGTTAAACTAAACAAATCATCCACAGAATTTACAGCTTCTCTTATTTTTTCACCAATAACTATTTGCATATTTCTTCCTCTCCTTTTATTTATAGGTCTGTGTAATACAAAAAGCGTAAGCAGTATTTATAAAAAAAATGCGGAGGACAGGGTTCGAACCTGCGTAGGCACTAAGCCACTAGGTCCTAAGCCTAGCCCGTCTAGTCTATGATAGCCCTTATCTTTTGCGAATCTCGCACAAACACTTTTATTAATTTTTGTTGGTTCTCTTTGTTAAGACTTATTCTGAACCAACCAGGAATTGTAATTTTACCATCTTTTCTATAATATTTATCTTTCGAATTAATGGTTATTTTTCCTGTTTTAATGCCCAAGGAAGTAAAAATTTCTTTCAGATCTTGAAGGAACAAATTCAAATCTTTTTTATATTTTATCCACTTGGATTGTTTTATTTTAAGCCCTCTTAATGTATTTTTCTTTTCTTTTCTTATACTTTCTGCTTCATCATCGATCAAAGCAGCTAAATATTGAACTTGTTTTTCTTTACTTCCATATTTTATCCAATCAGGCACTCTATAAGACTGAATAGCTTTATCTCCTGAAGGAGCTCCAAGATCTATCAATTTTCTAGCAAAAGAGGTATTATTGTAACGTAACAATAATTTATTTCGTTCTTCAAAAGCATAATTTTTATAAGGCAAAATGCCAATTTCTTCTTTTATAATTTTTTGTGTTTTCATTAATTTTTCACTATCCTTTGAATAAAACCTAACTCTTGCTCCACTTTTATTCGGATTTTCATTTATGTTACCATCAAAACTAGCATGAGCTACTAATCTTGCCCACACAGCTGATAGATTTTTATGGGCTATCATATTTGACCACTCCGGCACCTCCGCATAATAAAATAGAAAATTCATTCATTTAAATAGTTTATGTGTCTTTGTCAAATGCAATTTCACAAAACTTACTAAAGCTTACCAATAGCTTTCAAATACTCTCTTGCCTCTCTTTTAAAATCATCTTTAAATCTATTCTTAAATAAACTTCTAGAAGCAATAATTTGGGAATCAATCAACATTTTTTGTTGTTGAAAATACTTATTATCTTCTCTCATCCTTTCTGCATAGAACTTTACATAATCTATCATAAAATCACCTTCTTATATTCTTTAAATCTTTCTTCATTTAAAATAGGCATTAACAGATCTACATTCTCAGTTCTCTTGTTCTTCCAGTAGAAATACTAACAATTAAATAATCTGAATATTCTTTAAAAACTTCTAGGAAATGTTTTACAAATAGATCTAACTCAGTTGATTCTCTATTTATTACAATAACATCTCCCTCTAAAGTATAACCCTTCATCAATACTATAGAACAAAGCTAGTTTATATGTTTTAGGTCTATTTGGTGTACTAAAAATCTTCATCTATGTTTTTTTCTTCAGAAGGATTATATTCTTCTTCGTTAATTTCATCTAATTCTTTTTCAATTATTTTATTTGCTTCTTCACTTTCACCCTTAATTTCAAATTTAATAGCTTTTTCTATTTTAGAAATATCCATCTCTAGTTCAGTTAATAGTTCCATAGAGCCCTCTAATGCCTTTTTTCTTGCAGAAGAATTCTCAGAATTTAATGTTTCAGTCAACAATTTTTTTAATTCCATTAACAAGGGGTTCATTTTTTTCCTGGTTTTTGCCAATTGTAATGTCTTAATTTAGCAGTTTCTCCAAATCCACAACTAGCGCAAACCTTTTTTTTAATATGATATGCACTTTTACCACATCGTCTGCACCTAATAGAGTTTTTTTTTCCGTTTTTTTTACCTAATGACGCAGTTCCCATTTTTATGCTGGCGATATAAATACAACCATATCTCCTCTAATAAATATAGTGCCTAGCTTTCTTTTGACTTCTCCATCTACCTTTTCTTCTCCATCTTCAAGTACAGTATTAACATGTATGTCAAAAGCTTTTAATTTTCCTACTAATTGTTTATTGTTTTTCAACTCAACAATAACATTTTTTCCCCTTGCCTCATTAAGGGTATCTAAAGGCCTTAATTGTTCCATTATACTACCTCCGAATTAATGCTAAATGCTAGTATCTTTTATATATAAATCTTTTTATAGTTTTTATTACATCTTAAAAAAGATTATTATGGTTCTAGTTGACAGCAAAAATCTTAACGAATTATATAATTTTAAAAGAAATGATTTGAATGAACAAAATTAATTATGAATTTACTTTACAATAAATCTTTGTTTTAAAAAATGTTCTAAAAAATCTTTTATTTTAATTAATAAATAAAATTGATTATTTAAAATTTAAAAAAATTTATCTAGAAAACATTAAAAAATTATAAAATGTTAAGCTAAATATGATGATAAGTTTCTTTGAAGAGTTTCTTAATGATTCTTGCCTTAAGAAATTAGGTTTGATTGACTTTGACACTAAAATTTATCTTGGAGCCAAGGATATTGGGTATTAGTAAACATATAAAAAAGACTAAAATAACTTTTTTTGAATGTTTTATTTTTATTTTGCTTAGATCAACTGAGTTGATATGTGAAAAATACTTAAAAATTTTTTGAAAGGAAAACTTTATATAGTATGTTCCATTAATGTAATATATGTTACAAAAAAGTAGTATGTCTAAAACTTTGGAAGTGTTTTTTGATAATCCTATGAAAGAATTTTATCTTATGGAGCTTAGTCATTTTTTAGGTCTTGCTCATACTTCTATTAAGAAAAACTTGGTACAATTGACTAGATTAGGGTTTATAACTGAAAAAATAATTAAAAGAGGTAAAAGAAAGTTTCCTGTGTATAAATCAAATATTGAAAATAAAAATTTTAAAAAGTATAAAATAATTTCTAATTTGTCTATTCTTTCTGAATCTGGATTAATAGAATATTTAGAAGAAAAATTGTTTCCTAAGGTTATTGTTTTATTTGGAAGCTATAGAAAAGGGGAAGATATGATAGATAGTGATATAGATCTATTTGTTGAATGTAAAAAAGAAGAATTAAATCTGAGTTTGTTTGAAAAAAAATTAAAAAGAAAAATACAATTACATTTTAAAGAAGATTTTAACTCTTTTCCTAAGGAATTAAAGAATAATATAATTAATGGAATTGTTTTGTATGGTTTTTTAGAGGGCTGTAAATGATTACTAAAACTCAACCTGACAAACAGAAAGCAGAATCTTTAAAGAAAATGGCTGAAATTACTTTACAGAGATTAGAAGAGATGGATTTAGTTAAATATCCAAGTAATACTCTTAATGATTATTATGGACAGCATCCATAAATTAATGAAGGCGCTTACTTTATTAGAAGGTGTTAAAATTAGAGGAGAAGGTGCTCATCAAGAATTAATTGATTATATTTCTAAAAAACATTCTCTAAATGAGCAAGAAAGATTATTTCTTCAACAAATGAGAGATTATAGGAATAGAATCTCTTATGAAGGATTTATAGTGCACCAAAATTATATTTTAATTAATAAAAGTAAAATTGTTGAAATTATTGAAAATTTAAAAAAATTATTGAAAAACCTTTAAAAATAGAAAGGTAATATGGTATCTATGTTAAATCCTAAACAGAAGGCTTATCTTAATTTAGATTTGAAGGATCCAAAAAATGGTGAATATTTGCTAACTGTTTATCATTTGGTTCCTAATAAATTAAATATGTTGCAAGCTGCTGCTGAGGTTGCTGCAGAATCTTCTACTGGAACTAATTTTAAAGTAAATACTGAAACTGCTTTTTCTCGTGAGATGAATGCTTTGGTTTACAAAGTAGATACAAAGAAAAATTTAGTTTGGATTGCTTATCCTTGGAGAATTTTTGATAGAAATGGAAATGTACAGAATATTTTAACTTACGTTGTTGGAAATGTTTTAGGAATGAAAGAAGTTAAGGCTTTAAAACTATTAGATGTTTGGTTTCCTTCTGCTATGCTAGAACAGTATGATGGACCTAGTTATACTTTAGATGATATGAGAAAATACTTGAATGTTTACGGTAGACCAATTTTAGGTACAATAATTAAACCAAAGATTGGATTAACATCTGCTGAATATGCTGAGGTTTGTTATGATTTTTGGGTTGGTGGTGGTGATTTTGTTAAGAATGATGAGCCACAAGCAGATCAAGACTTTTGTCCTTATGATAAAATGGTTAAGCATGTAAAAGAGGCTATGGATAAAGCTGTTAAAAAAACTGGAAAGAAAAAAATTCATTCATTTAATGTTTCTGCAGCAGATTTTGATACTATGATTAAAAGATGTGAGATGATAAGAAAAACCTTTGAGAAAGGAAGTTATGCTTTTTTAATAGATGGGATTACTGCTGGATGGATGTCTGTACAGACTTTAAGAAGAAAATATCCTGATGTATTTATTCATTTTCATAGGGCTTCGCATGGTGCTTATACAAGACGGGAGAATCCTTTTGGTTTTTCTGTTTTAGTTTTATCTAAGTTTGCTAGACTAGCTGGTGCCTCCGGGATACATACTGGAACTGCTGGTGTTGGAAAAATGAGTGGCAGTCCTGGAGAGGATATTATTGCTGCGCATAATATTTTACATTTAAAAGAGAGAGGTTATTTTTTTGATCAGTTGTGGGGTAAGGTACAAGCAAATGATAAAGATTTAATTGAAAATGTTCATAAAGATTTAGCACATCATGTTGTATTAGATGATGATTCTTGGAGGGGTGTTAAGAAATGCTGTCCAATTATATCAGGTGGTTTAAACCCTACTTTGTTAAAACCATTTATTGCAGTCATGGGTAATGTTGATTTTATTACTACTATGGGTGCTGGTTGCCATGCTCATCCTTGGGGAACCCAAGCAGGAGCTAAGGCTTTAGTTCAATCTTGTGAGGCTTATAAGAAAAAAATAGATATTAAGAAATATGCTAGGAATCATAAAGAGTTAGCTGAAGCAATTAAGTTTTTTTCTAACAGAAAGATTTAAATATTAAAACGTATTTATGTTTTTATATAATTAGGAGGAAAAATGGTGTCTATAACTCTATCTGTACCTGAAGATGTTCATGATTTAATGAAGAAATTTCCAGAAGTGAATTGGAGTGGGTTAGTAAGGACTTGTATAACTGAAAAAGCTAAAACTCTTGAAATAAAAGAAGAAATGCTAAAAAAACTAGGCGAAGAAAAAGAATTTAATGATTGGGCTGTAAAGTTAGTTAGAGAAGGAAGAAAAAGATGAAGATAGTTGTGAATACAAATATCTTATTTAGTTTTTTTTGGCAAAAATCTTTAACAAGAAAATTATTAATAACCTCCAGTTTAGATCTTATTTCCCCTGAATTTGCTTTATTTGAAATTGAAAAATATTCGCAAGATATAATTGAAAAAATTAAAATTACTAAAAAAGAGTTTGATGTGCGATTTAAAGAATTAAAAGAAATTGTTGAATTTGTCGATAAAAAGGAATATTATCAATTTTTGAAAGATGCTGAAATAATTTCTTCAGATAAAGATGATTCTGATTTTTTTGCATTGTGTTTGAAAAATTCTTGTTTTTTGTGGAGTAATGATTTAATTTTGAAAAATCAAAAAAAAGTAGAAGTTTTATCTACAAAGGATATTATAGAGATAATATTTTAATTATTAAATTTTTTAAAAATTCTGAAAAAAGTAGCTTAGGACTTTCTATTTATTACTTTATTTTGAATTAGTAAAAAAAGTTTTCAAAGAAAAAAGAAACTAAATTAAATATAGTTTTATTTTTAATAAAACTACAAATTTTCTTTTAAAGCCTTTTTCTCTAATTTATCTAAAAAATATTTCTTATATTTTCTATATTTTGCTCCTTCACCTTTGGCATATCTAACTGCATTTCTCTTTACTTTTTCATATTCTATTCTTGCTTTTTCATGTTTATTTAAATAATTTCTGATAGCTATAGCTGCTTTCCAGGCATAGGTATCTTTGCTAGATAAGTGAATATGCACTCTTCTCTCTTCTCCATTGTATTTTATAATTTTTTGAAAAAATATTCTATCTTTATCTCCTCCAGAATGTATATAATCATATCTATTTTTTTCTAATCTTTCTTTTGATAATTTTATCTTATCTTTAGGAATAGAGATTATAATGTCTATAATTCCCTTTCCTCCTAAATTTTTGACAGAAGAGCTTCCTATATGTTCTATAATTGCATTTGGAAGGATTTTTTTTAGTTTAATCCTTTCTTTTTTAAAAAGGGTTTTATAGGTTTCAGAATATTCTTTGAAGGAATATTTCTTTAAATCCATAATAAAAATTTAGTTTAAATCTTTATAAATATTGCTTAGAAAAGGTATAGGTCTTTTTTGAGAATTTACTAAAGTATTTTGGTATTCTTTTAGCAAACTCCATTACAGAATCAACAAACTTTAAGGCTTGTTGACCTGCTAAGGAAACTTCATCCTTTAGGGTGGAGAGAAGGTCATTTCTAATAAATTATTTAAATAAGAAGCCTGTTAATAAATTATGCCAATTAATGCTGACTATAAATATTTTGAAGCTCAAAAGAAATACAATGAAGCCAAAACAACCCAAGAAAAATTAAAGGCATTACAAGAGTTACTTTCTGTATCCCCATCTCATAAGGGTGCAGAAAAATTAAGACAAGAAATAAAAACTAAAATTGCGAAATTAAAAGAAAAGCAAGAAAAAGAGAGATTAAAGAAAAAAAGCTCTGGCAAGTCATTTTTTATTAAAAAAGAAGGTATAGTCCAGGTAGCTTTAGTTGGTCTTAGTAATGTTGGAAAGAGTTTTTTGTTATCAAAATTAACAGGAGCCAGGGTAGAAATAGCTGATTATGAATATACTACCAAAAAACCAGAGATTGGAATCTTAGATTATAACGGAATAAAGATTCAATTAATAGAGATACCAGCTTTATTCACAGGTATAGCTAATAAAGGAATGGGTCCTACTTGGTTTGCAATAATAAGAACTTGTAATTTGATTGTTATTGTTTTAGATGGAAAAAGGAATTGTGAAAATCAATTAAAAATAATTGAAAATGAATTTAAAGAAGCCTTTATTGAACTAAGTGATATCAAAGAAGGAGATAAAATTCCTGTTTTAATTGTTATCAATAAAGAATTTAAGCATATAAAATCCAAATATAAAGTAAGTTTTGTCTCTGATATAAGAGAAAATATTTGGAAAAAAGTAGGGTTCATATATGTTTATACAAAAATGCCTGGAAAACCCAAAGACTTTCCGCCAGTTGCATTAAAGAATAATGCTAGTATACATAATCTAGCTGAATATGTTCATAAAGATTTCATTAAAAGATTCAGATTTGCGAGAATATGGGGCAAATCAGTTAAATATGATGGAGCAACTGTTGGATTAGATCATAAACTAAAAGAGGGAGATGTTATTGAATTCCACTTAAAATAATATTTATATAATATTTTGGTGTTTAACTAGTATGAGAAAAAAAGAGTTTTTATGTTTTATTCTAGGATTTATCTTAATCATTATATTTATAGATTTTTCTATTACCGGAAAATCTGTTCAAGAAATAAATATCTTTGAAGCTGTAGAGTATTCTTCAATTATATGGGATTTTGAAAATGAAAGTCTATATGAATTCGACAATAAAAATATTCTATTTAATAATAGTTTTGTCTCACTAAAAAAATTACAGGATCTAGAGAATAATAACTTGGTATTTAACATTTCTCCAGGAAATATAGAAACCTCTTCAGAAAGAAAGGGATATTGGAAATCTAAAGCATTTGATGAAAATGTTAATACAATGTGGGAATCGAATAAACAGGGCATAAATGCCTCTATTAATATTACCTTAAATGAAAGTATTAATGTCTATAAAATAGGTTTAGCGCAAATAAATACTAATGATCCTGTTTGGAATGAAACTGAAATAATATTCTCAAATAATTCCTCAACAATATTCCTTAATGACTTTTATATTAACAATAAAAGACCAATAGAATATTTTTATTTTAATATTAACACTAGTTTTATCTCCTTAAAACCCATATCTTTACATCCTAAAGATGATAATAAACCAAATACTGGCTTAAGCGAAATAGAGGTTTATCCATATTTATACAATGAAACCGGGATTGTTCAAACAAAAAATGTGTATATTGAAAATCTTAAGTTTTGGACAAATTATGAAATCGAAGAAAATAATGTAACTTATTATTATTCTAATGATTCAGGAAATACATGGTATAATCTTTCTGAGATAATAAACAAAACAGACAAAAAAGTAAAATTAAAGATTATCTTACTTTCTGATCATTTAAATACACCTGAAATTGATGAGATTAGTCTAGAATATACATTAAATGATCAATCAGAAAATATTCCAGAAGAGAAAAATATTACATATTATACAAACGGGATTTATGATGATGATGTATTATTCTTTACAGGAGATTGGATTGTTATAAATGATAATCTTTCTTATCAGCAAAATTTTCATAAGGGTTATAATAATTCCGAGGCTAAGTTTTACTTTAAAGGTAAAAATTTAAGAATTTATAGTATTTTGAGTAATGAATCATCTTGTTTAGATATTTACTTGGATAATAACTTTACAAAAACCATGAATCTTTACTATAATAACAGTGAAATTTTATATACTAACATTGATATTTTTGATGATTTAGAGGATAAAGAATACAATCTAACTTTAAAACACAATAAAAGCTGTGTAGATTTTATCCAAGAACCATACATCATAATCGACGCTATAGAAATCTTTGAGAACGAAGTAATTCCTATAAGTACGTCTAGTTCATCTAGTAGTAGCACTAATTCTAAAAAGATTGAAGAGAATGAAGAAGAGAATGAAGAAAATATTGAAAATGAAATTAAAAATAAAGTTAATGAAAAAACCACAGAAACTAAAGAAGATGAATCATCTCAAAATATTCCTTTAGAAAATGAAAATACTCTTGATAAAAAAGAGATATTACCTACTGGCTTTTCTATAAGAGATATTACTGATTTTTTCGCTTCTGGAACCGGGGTTTGGGTATTTGGTGTTATAGCAGTTATAATCATAGGAATCCTAGTATTAAAAGAGATTAAGTAAGCGCGCCTAAAGATGGATACAAATACTCCAGTGAGTTTTATCTTGAACCTTTCTTAACTCCGCTACCTTAAAAGCACCAGTAATTATACTTAGTGTTGCTGCATTCCTGTCCTCACACGTTTTGTATAATTAATAGTCAATTAAGACAGAGTTTCATAGTAGTGAACAAGACTCCTTGAAATAATTATACCTCTCTATAGGCTTCGACTCCCCTATAGACCGTTTAGAGTTACAACAGAGGCCTAAACTGCCAGTCTAGCTTACATTTTATAGATGATAATAAGAATTTATAAGGTTTTTGGGAAAGTAATTGTTTCGTAATGTCCGGAAATTATTTCGCCAACATTTTATAAACTGGGAAGATATTCCCAGCATGACTAAATTAAATAAAAAGAGAATAAAAGAATAATATTTATAAATTAATAACAAATAAATAACATATGAATAAAAAAGGACAAATATTTATTACTATAGCAATTATTGTTATTATATTTGTCTACATTGGTTTAAAAATATATAATACTATGACTATAGATAAAGGACAAGAGGAATATACTTATTTGAAAGAGAATTATAACACTGAATTAACTTATGTGAAAAATAAATGCATAGCAGATGGAAAGGATCCTGATGTTTGTGCTCAAAAGTTTACTGATGTTTTCTTGGAGTTATATGCAAAGAAAATAGATCCTAATTTTGGTATAATAACAATATATAGAGATTTTACAGGTAATATAATAATCAGAAATTCAATGATGGCAGGCAATTGGATTACTGTACAAAGTGATGTAGAGGATGTTGCTATTAATATTCCCTCTCAGTATAATGAAGTAAAGGGAGATATTGAGATAGAAGGTTTAGGTTTACTTTCACATACAAAAGTCTCTGCTCCATTATCTGTTTGGGGAGAAGAGATATCTGCTATTGAAATGAGTTCTGAAGAATTAAAGGACTTAAAGATATGTATTCCTAGCTATGGTGAGAACGCTTGTTTTGAATTTGATGATATTAACTTAGAGAATATGGATTCATTTAATATTATTGCTTCACAGGCATGTTCACCTGAAGAATTAGAAAAAGATAAAAAATGTCCTGATGACAAAATGGATCAATTTAATATCTGTACTGATGAAGAATTTGTTAAAATATGTACTCAAACAACAAGTTTAAATTCCTTATAAAAATTATTCATCAGAAATGATATTTATTTCAAAAGTCTTGTGACAATTATATTCTTCTATACAATAACCACATGGATCGCTAACTACAGCATAGAGATATTGTGGTCCTAATTTACTACTATAAGTATCTTTACAAGTTCCAGTTATACAATTATATGCATTTCCATTATTATTATCTGTATTAGCTGAACAAGTTAAAGATTGATTATTAGGATCTGAAACATCGAAACAAACATTTATTCTTTCCCCTTGTTTATATTCATTATTTGGATTTGGATTTTCTATATACGCATTAATTAATGTAGGAGGAATATTACAATTCTCACACCATTCAGGAGAATTTATTTCTAAAGAATTGCAATAATTTAAATCATTACTTAAACTTGTATCTTCATTAGCATAATCTGTTCCTAAATCTATAGAATAGTCATCTCTTGAAAGATCATTTAAACTTAAATCAGGTAAAATATAATATTCTAATGAATCAGGTAAAATATCTGATTCTTCCTGAATTTCTAAACTAGAATCTTCAATAGAAATATAATCTAATTCTCTTAAGTCTATAGGATTTATTCTATCTTCTAAAGAGCTATTATTTCCTAAATCTGTAGAATTTATTCTATCTTCTCCATAACCATCATTTAATCTATCTGCAAAACCTAAATCAGTATCTTCTTGAATTTTTATATCTTTATTTTGTACAGAATTACCACAACCTAAATATAATAAACTAGCTAAACCAACTCTATAGATTGAATTTCTTAATTTTCTCATTTTTAACCACCTATAAGTAATATAATTACTATTTAAATGTTTTGGTGATAAATGTAATGTCCGGAAATTATTTCGCCAACATTTTATAAACTGGGAAGATATTCCCAGCATGACTAAATTAAATAAAAAGAGAATAAAATGGTTGGTGGATCAGGTGGTAAAATTCTCTAAAAAACCTAAGGAAATAGCCTCAGTTTACAAAATCACAGAAAGAAGAGTACAGCAATTAGTTCATGAATATAAAAAAACGAAAAAATATTAGGACATTACAGGAAAGTAATTGCCTATAGTTTATAGAATAATTTTTTTAAATAAAATTAGTTCCTTTATATCATGAACATTGTTGAAGCTGTAAAGAAAAAGAAATCCTTAAGAAAACTAGACAATTCTTTAATTGAAATTAATCAAAAAATAAACCCAGAAAAGAAAAAAAATATTATTAAGATAATTAAAGAGACTAGAAATTATTGGAATAGAATGTATGGTCAGTTCTGGGAAAAAGAACATAAATCATTTAATGAAAGAGCTACATTTTATACGGAATTATACACAAAAATTTTTGCTATTAACAATTTTAAAACTATTCTAGATATAAGTGCTGGTTTAAATCCGTTGAGTTATAAATTAATTCCTAATTATAAAAAAAAGAAATTTATAGTTACAGAATTAACTACCATAGATTGTGAGTTTCTTAGAAATTATCTTTTAAAAGAAAAGATAAATAGTGAAGTTTACCGCATTGATTTGCGTAAAGATTTCAGTCTAAATGGTGATATCTGTTTTTTATTCAAAATTTTAGATTTATTTGATCATAAAACTGCTGAAAGAATTCTAAAATCTGTTAATTGTCCTATTATAGTTGTTAGTTTTTCTACTATTACTATCAAAGGAAATAAAATGAATTACCCTAAAAGGGGTTGGTTTGAACAAATGATTAGACGATTAGATTTTAAATTTGAAATCCTTAATTTCAAAAATGAAATATTCTATATTTTAAAAAAAAATTAGGTGTTATTAATTAAACTTGTATTCATAGTTGCCGCAGATAATATATTTTCATATTCAAGTGTTATTTGGCCAATATTTGCTACAACAATACTATACACCTTTTCCAAAACTATTTCCAATGCTGCTTCTTTTAATGGTCCAGTACAATAATCGCTAATATCGTTTATTTGTGAAATATTTTTTATTTGCAATAGATCCATAGGAACACCACAAATCATTCCCTTTTGTGCTAGCATTTGATTGAGTATCTCATCCTGAGACGTACCAATTGTTTTCAGAAAAATCGTTAGAATGCAATCATTACCTTTTTTGCCCTTAACCTCATATAAATACAAATTTCCTTTATTCATAGTTTCTACCTTAGATTTCATACATTTATTAGCTAAAGTATTAAAACAATTCTCATCGTTTCTACAATTCTTCGGATAAAAAAGAAGTAATGATAAAGTTAAAACAATTAATAATATACAAATTATATAAATCTTTTTCGCATCTAAACTGTGGAGTGTAAACTTATGCATATAGGAATAATGAAAATATATTTTATAAATATTCTGTTTAAAATCTTCCAAATTTCATTAAATAAGATCAATTAAAACATAATTAATTTATGCAAAAACCACTAGGTTGCATATTGTTTTTCGTAATATTCTAGATACTCCTTATTTTTTACCCTTTCCCACCAATCTTTATTATCTTTATACCATCTAACTGTTTTTTCAAGCCATCCATTAAAATCATGCTCTGGCTTCCACCCTAAATCTCTATTTATTTTACTCCAATCAATAGCATATCTTCTATCATGCCCTGGTCTATCCCTTACAAACCCAATATAGCTCTCATCTCTTCCAAGCATATCTAAAATCTTTTTAACAACCTCAATGTTACTAACATCTTCTGTCATTCCGCCAACACAGTATGTCTCTCCGCTTCTTCCTTTTTTGAGAATCAATTCAATTGCTTTGCAATGATCCTCAACATATAGCCAATCCCTGACATAAAGCCCATCACCATATACAGGAACTTTTTTATCATCTATTAAATTAGTGATTATTAAAGGAATAAATTTTTCTGGAAATTGATAAGGTCCAAAATTATTACTACAGCTGCTAATTGTTATATCCAATCCATAAGTGTTAAAGTAAGCTCTAACTAAATGATCTGAACTAGCTTTAGTAGCAGAATAAGGATTCTTTGGGTTGTATGATGTAGTTTCATCAAATCTCTTCTCTTCACCTAACTTCAAAGAACCAAAACATTCATCAGTGGAAACATGATGAAATCTTTTGATCTTACTCTTCAAAGCTTGTTCCAGCAACACATAAGTTCCAATTACATTTGTTTTAACAAATGTCATTGGGTTCATTATAGCCCTATCCACATGACTCTCAGCAGCAAAATGTACAACAACATCAATTTTATTCATAACTCCTTCAACTTCATTCACATTACATATATCTCCCCTAACAAAGGTATAATTTGGATTATTTTCTACTTCTATTAAATTTTCAAGATTTCCAGCGTATGTTAATTTATCAAAATTAATTATCTCATCATCTAAATTATTCCTCAACCAATAACGAATAAAATTACTTCCTATAAAACCAGCTCCACCTGTAACTAATAATCTCATAAATCAATTAGAAATCCAAAATATATAAATATAATTAACAATTAAAAATATAATTAGAGATATATAATTTAAAAATAAACCTTTCACTCCATCGTTGCAACCAACTCAGATCCCTGATCAATATAAACTCCTCCTTTATACATAGGATAAACCTCTTGTGGTTTATTTAAAATTCCAAATATAAATGCAACAAGAGTTCCTAAAATAAGCAACCAAACAACAAAAGACACCAAAGCCCAAACACCAGTGATTGCATTGTATTTACTCCAAAAATAAATTATAGGACCAATAGCACAAATAAGAGTTAATAAAACAGCAGCAACTATAAACAAACCAAAAATTAAATCCTTATACTGGTATCCAATCCAGTTATACAAGTTATTATTTAATACTGTAATTAAAACCCAAATTAATATAGTTAGTAAAGAACTAAAAAATCCACTTAAAATTATTTTTCCAGTTAAATTCTTTTTAGTTAATTTTTTAATTAAAAAAACCAAACCAATAATAATCAAACCCAAAAGAACTAGCCCACCGAAAATACCCCCTAAAATCAAATTTCTGTTTAAATCATACCAACTTTCAGCATATCTGCCTGTAACATGAAAACTTTCTAAAGGATCTAAACTATTCGCTTCCTTATGATAACTACCATAACCAATATTACCTATATAATCCGGCATCATTTTAGAACTCATCATAGCCTCAGAAAAACCACTAAAATAACTATTATCTCTATACTCAACATCTCCCTCAACACTATCAAGAATTAAACTGCTATCAACATCGACACCAACACTAACATAATTTGTATCATAATTTATTTTTACTGTTTCAAAATCAAAATTAAAAATACTGCCCTTTTGTACAGCATAATCCTCAGATTTATAATATAAAATCAAGACAGCATCTTTTTGTGATTGAATATCCCTCTCTAATTTAAAATTGTAAAGCACAGAATCTGATAATATCTCTTGATCATATTTTAAGTTATAATACTTAGGGGGCCAAATCTGTTCTTCATATCTTTGTGTACATATTTCAGCACAATCATTTTTATCATAAACACAAATTCCTTCATCACAATTATATTCATCTCCATAACAGACCTTTTCATAATAGCTGCATCTTTCTATTATCTCATAATACTCCTGTACAACCCCAATTAATCTTATCTTTTCTCCAGGTATCTCTAATTTTACGCCATCAATCTTATCATCTCCATAATTATGAATAACAATCCTAGCTGCAATCTCAGCCTCCCCTTCTGCATCATATACAACAGTATAATATTGTTCGGTTTGTCCTTGTTGTACAGGATAAGGCATCATAGCAAAAACAATATTTGCTAAAACCATCATACACATCAAAAAAATAATAATCTTTTTCATCTATTCACACTCCTATATTTTATATAATTAAATACTAAATATATTACAACAATAAAAACTACACCTAAAAAAAACCAAAAGGCATAATTAAGATTTGCTTCTTCTATAATCAATTCTGAAGCAGCCATTGATTTAACATCTGCTTGTATTGCTTCCTTACTAAGAAATTCATTATTGTTTATTGTTGATGTAAATAATTTAGTTAACCATAAAATACCAGAAACCAAAAAGCCAATTACTGCAACAGGTATTATGTTCTTAATCTTCTCAAAAAAATTCTCTTTTTGACCTTTAGGAGCAATTATAATTAATTTATTAGCCAAACCATAAATACTAACCTTTTTTCCCTTTTCACTCCATACAAAATCCCTTTCCTCAATCAAATTATTTTTTAATAGTGCTTGAATATTATAATGCACTGTACTTATAGGTAAACTCATTTTTTTAGCAATATCAGATTCACAATAATTCTTTTCACTTAAAAAGTCTAAAATCTTCCTAGCAGTAGTATTTGATATTATCTGAGCCAAATCCCTAGTTTTGTCCTCTTCTAAGGATACCATTAAAAACTTTTCATTTGTCATAAAAATCTTAAAAGAAAATAAATATTTAAATATAGTCATAACTTCTATTTAATTTGTAGCTAACATTCCATAACGTTCTTTTAAATACATTAAAGACAGATATAAAGGGTCTCTATAGTTTATAGCGGGCATATTCACTCCTTTAAATAATTCTGCAGCATCCCTTACATGCATTTCTTTGCCACTTATTTGTTCTATCAAATCAGATATTTCCTTTGTTATCATATTAACCTCCATAAGAAGAAATCAAAAAATGTTTCTATTTAAAAAGTTTACGTTGTAAGCCCAAGAATCCCATCAATTAAGTCCTTATTCCAGCCCTTTACCTCTAAAGATTTTCTAATAACATCATCATCAAAACCCTTCTCTCTGTTTTCTAAAACAAATTTCTCTAGAATCATAAAATCATTAGCCTTTTTAATGTCCTGTTCACCCCATCCTGCCTTCAGCAAATTAGCCTTAATATCATCAATATTTGCTCCATTTTCCTGCATTTTTTTAATATAATCAACTATAGGTTTGAAATCTATTTTATTCTCTTGTCTCTGCACCTCTTGTTTTGGTTTTTCTTGTACTTCCTGTTTTATTAATACTGGTTGTTTTACATTACTTGATATATCTTCTTCCTTCTTTTCTTCAACTGATCCATTTTTCTTACTATATTTTTTATACAGTAAAACCAAACCAAAACCAAGCAAACCAGCAACTATCATAATCAAAATAAGAATAGAAATTACATTACTACTTCCTTCATTCTTAGCCTCTCCTATAACCTGAACATCCTCTTCTTCCTTGGGTGTCACACAGCTCTGTACTATTGTTGGCTTAGAATCTATTGTTCCACATTTATTTATATCATTACAATCTTTAGTTTGCACACCACTAACACATTGACTCCAATCTGAACATTGCCAATTCTCATCGCAAGATATCTGTGTTTTAATTACACAATCACCATCCAAACAAACCATCCCTTGTTCACAATCAGAATCCATAGCACAACTAATCTTTTGACAAAAACCATTAATACATTTTTCGTCAACTAAACACTCAATATCAGCTGAACAACCAATTAAATCTACATTTCCAATATTCAAAGCAATAATACCAGAACTGGCCTCCCCTAAACCATCAGAAGCAACGAATTCAATCTCATCAATCCCCTCATAATTCTGTGTATTAATAAAACTAACAATACCTTCATTAATCACAATATCTATATGTTCATAACCCTTACTATCAAACTGCAAAACATCACCATCTGAATCGAAAAATAAATCACTTAAATTTAGAGTTAAGTTATTTAAACTTCCATCCAAATTAATATCCAATGCATAAAAATCCCCCTTCCAAACAGGTAAAGAACCCCCCATGTTTAATACATTACTTATAGAAGAATCTGTATTAATTGCACTAGATATCTCAATATAACAGCTCCATTGACCACTATAACTATCTGTAACATTTATGACACCACCACAATAGCCAACATAATCCCCATCATCCAAGCAATTAATATCATCATTAGTAAATTCTATATAAGGAACCTCTAATGTACCCCCTGGATTATATATCTTTATATTTGCAACATCATAATTATACATATCAACAAAACATCCTACCATCTCATATTTAGAAAAACTATCACTATCAATAAAATTAACAGTATTATTTACTATCTCGACAACACTAAAAATAACATCCTTTATTTCAGCTCCATTTTCTTGAGCATTAACAACAATCTCTTTTTCAGCAATAATTGCAACACCAGAGGCATTAATATACTCTAATTTTAAATTGAAATTTCCTATATCCATAATAACTAAACTAAAAACATCTTGTAAACTAAAGGTTATAGTACTTGGTCCTTCATACCCTAATCTACCATCTTTATTAATTAAGCTAGGTGGATTTTGAACCTTAGACATCATATCATTCACAGTAATATTCTTTTTTATTATAACACTATTATCTTTTAAAACACTCAAGCTTAATTGATCATCCCTAGCAACAAAATCACCACTCTCTAGAATAAACAAGGCATTCCCACTTAAAAAATCACTGCTATTATACATAGTTTTTATGGTTTCAACATCAACAGAAACATAACTTGTAATTAAGCCTAAGTCTCTTTCCTTAAAAACCACAAAAAAAGAAAAGGCTATAAATATTATACATATGACTAATAACGAATAATTATTTTTCACCATCTTTATTTTCTATATAAAATTAGAGAATATATAAATTTAACTAACCTATATTTTTTAATTCTGAATTAAATTCTTGTATTTCCTTTTTCATATCACTAATAGCACTTTGTATTAATTTTTTAGGTTTTTGGCCTTTAACAAAAAACACAGGTTCAGCTACTTGAGGGTGTTTTAAACTATAAGCTGCATATCCAATGTTCTTTTGATCCCATAATCGTTTTCTTAAATAATTACAAATAGTATGCCCTTCTCCTATAATCTCAAATTCAAACTCATCCTTATCTTCTTTAATAACCCTAATTTTCATATTCATTAAAACTTAAAAATCTTTTTAAGTCTTTCGTTTTTTAATATAGAACCCAATCAATAAACTAAAGCTGATTATTAAACTTATACTATCATAAAAATCAGCTTGTACTTCTCTAGCACTATTTGGAACATAAACACAAACCTCTGTAATTTCTAAATTACCACAATTTACTGTTCTATCACCAACTCCATCGCCATCTGGATCATTACAAGGTCCTGTAGTACAAGAAAGGAGATTACCTGCAGTTGGACTATACATTTCATAAGAACACTCTCCAGATGGAAATTTAGTAGAATCAGATAAATCTAAATCAACAACACAACAAAATCCATTTGCTTGAGATTCTAAAGGAACAACATAGTTTTCGAATAAATCTTGATTCCCAGAAGAACATTCAGTATTACAATAAACTCCACCTAAATCATCACAATCATAATCTATTACATTAGATCCTACAATTAAGTTAGGTATATTATCTTTTAGTTCACAACCATGATTAAAGCAAACCATTCCGGAACATTCATTATTAGAATCACAACTTTGCACTGAAACACAAGCTCCACTATCATCACATCTTTTATTTGGATCACAATCAGTATCAACTATACATTGACCAGATCCACAATAAAGATTATTACTACAATCATCATCACCACAATCAGTTAATTGATCTGAATCATCATCTAAATTATTACTACATAATTCTTGTCCGCTTAATGGATCACAACCAATAGAAGTACAATATTCTGGACTACAATCACTATCTAAAACACATTCGGTAACACATCTTCCATCTTGACAAGTCTCTCCAGAGATACAATCATTATTTACAGCACACAAACAAACACCAGCTCTTCCAGCAGATCCAGAACAACTATTAGTAATACACTGACTATTATCAGTACATGTTGCTCCAACACCATTTCCTCCTCCACAATTAGATCCTTCACATATCAAACCAGGATCACAATCATTATCTAAATCACACTTAGTAGACTGATCACAAACAGAAACAAATTTACATTCAGAATCATCACAATCAATAAATTTATCTGAATCATCATCTAAATTATTACTACAATCTTCAGTTCTAGTAGTATCTTCACAAGCATTTGATTCACATCTCTGATTTAAATCACAAGAACTATCATCCACACAACCAGAAACACTACATTTAAAGACACCTTTTGTCTCCTCACAAAGATTTGAAACACATAAGCTGTTATCTCCAACATCAACATTCTTACAATCAGCTCCTTCACCACCACAAATACCATTACTACAAATATAAGGTTCAATACAAGAATCAACACAAGATTCTCCTAATGTTGGGAGTCCAACACCTTCACAAACATATCCAGTACATTCTCCACTTTCGCATTCAGTGTCATGAATACAACCATGACCACTAGGATAACCCTCACATCTTAAAGTTTCAGGGCTACAAACATTAGATGCACAAGCCACATTCTCATAAGATAAGATCCCACTAGCTATCTCAGCCAAGGAAATACTAAGGTCAGAGTCTGGAAAAACAATATTTCCATTTAAATCTTTTAAACAAGCAGCATCCTTGTTACCACATATAAGATTTAAACAATTATCATAATAACAATCAGGATCTAGAATACATCTTTTTCCTGGCTGTTTTAAATTATCAGATTCATCATTATCATTATTACTACTACAACCACGATCCTTGGGATAATCAAACAAAGAGTCTAGGTCATTATCTTTTGAATCAACACATTTCGGATTGTTTTCACTATTATCGTCTGGATTTATACATCCCAAATCTTCAGAGTCTGTCAAATTATCCAAATCATTATCTTTTGAATCAACACATTCAGCTAGAGCATCTCCACATTCTCCAACATTACCTAAACAAAGCATTCCAGTTGGACATTTAATAGTCTGATAATTAAAATCAATACCATCTTTAAACGTAACACACCAAAACTCCATAACCTCTGTATCAGATACACACCTATCTACTTTCATACCTGCAACAGAAGAGTATAAAATTCCACCGCTTTGAATAGCAATCCCTCCATCTGAGTCTATACAGGCGTATACATAAACAGAAAATAGGATAAATACTAAAAAAAATATAATTTGTTTTTTAGGCATAAGATAATATTAAATAAGAGATTAATAAATATTATTACTAAAAACTTTATTTTCTTCTAATAATATAAAACCCAACTAATAATCCTAAACCCAAACATAATCCAAAGAAACCACTAAAATCAATATCACTACCTTTTGGATTTTCTGGTATCATAGCACAATCCTCGTTTCCGATTAAGCCTATCCCATCGTTTTCATATATTGCTCTAGTACCTATACCGTCTCCATCTGGATCATCACAAAAACCATATGTATAGGTAACATATTCACCCTCTGTAGGATTATATGTTTCAAATTGACACATCGCGTCCGTACATCTTAGATCTGTTAAACTTAGTGCACAATCTAAACTATAGTCTATAGGATCACAACAAAAACCATTTCTTTGGCTGGGCTCACTTACAATAATCTTCCCAGAAGTACTTGGCCAATTACATTCATGACTTCCACAATAGACCCCACCCAACTCCTCACAATTCACATATCCATTCTCATCTTCATCATCTTCTTCATCATTATTACTACAACCATTATCATCAACTGAATAACCAACAACTGTTTCTCTACACAAATCACAAACATCCCCTACACCATCAGCATCTCCATCACTTTGTGATGGGTTATTGCAATCAAGAATATTTTCAGCACAAACTCCTCTATCTACCTCACAATTATCATTACATGCACTTATTCCATCATAATCATTATCTTCAACAGCATTACAACTACCTGGTTCACATAGATTATCAGTACATTCACCACTTAAACATAAATTATCTAAGCTACATCCAGCTCCCTCACCACCACAAAAACCACCACCACATTCATAAGGTGCAACACAAAGATTATCTTCACCACATTCAGCACCAAGACCACCACAATAACCATATAAACCACACGTCATTCCCTCACAATCACTATCATCATCGCATGTATTATCATTTTCAGTGCCTAAATCATTACATACACCATTATTACATTCCCAATCTGTAGGACATTCACTATTGTCAACACAAGGTTGCATACCATTAACACAAATATTATTACTGCAAACCTGATCTGCAGGGCAATCGGTGCTATCTATACAATCATTTGGAGCAGGAACACAAGAACCAGAATCACAAACCTGCGTAGCTAAACAATCACCATTATTTTGACAAGGATCTATAGTTTCACATTCAATATCCACACAACAAGTAGGCATATATGTACAACGCACATCATCACAATCAATTAAATTATCCCAATCATTATCAATTTGATCATCACATATCTCTTGCCCAGGAGGAACTACTTGACATTCATTATGGAGACATTGTCCTTCTGAACAATCATCATCAGAATCACAACCACCATAGTAACAAGCATAACTAAAATCACAATTATTGTCATCACAATCAATCAAATTATCTAAATCATTATCTATTCCATCATCACAATATATCTCATTAGCTTTAGTACAAGTAGTAACAAAATCACCAACACCATTTATTGCACCGATACACTCCATGGATTGACAAGCCTCGTCTACACTACCCCAACTACCATCTTCGTTAAAAAATTGACAATTAGCACCAGGACCACCACAAATACCATTCGCAGCACAATTTAGATACGAACAATCAGTATCGAATTGACAAGAACTACCTGGCCCACGTAAAGCACACTCATCAGAACAAGCATTATCTCTACAATCTGTACTACCATCAGCATCATTATCTATTCCATCACCACAATCCACTTCTTCAGGAATACATAATCCATTATAACATAGACCACTATAACAATAATCAGAATAACAAGAACCAGCAGCAAAGTCTAAATTAGGTCCTCCAAGTGGATTAACAAAATCACTTGAACAAAAACAATCAGAATCTAATCCACCACATATTTTATCATTACCACAGTTACTATAAAAACAATCATTATTATTATTACAAGTGCCCCCAGGACCATTAGTCAAGTAAACATCAACATCACAGCACAAAGCATATTCATAATTTAAGTTTGGTATAATTTCAAAATGGGCATTTGCCAATGTGGATAATCTTAAAATTTGCTTTCCAAAAGAACATACTTCACCACTTGATAATTTTTCATATTTGCAAACCTCTTTATTTAAACTATCAACACAAACAGGATAATATCCTAATTCTCTATAACCTGATGCTGATTGAACCCCATTTTTATCCTCATTAGTAAAACCTTGATTTGCATGTAACATAAAATCTGGAACAAATCCATGTCCATTTGTTGCAGTACTTAAATATAATATATCATCAAAATCATTAGGTTCACATCCACTAGTCCCACTATGAACAATAACAGAAAAACTATAATCATTTTCCTCTGAAGCTAAACTTCCATGTGCGTTTGTTTCTTTACTAAGATATATATAAGGTACACCCATAAAATATTCTGTATTAAATTGATCTACAAGTGCTTCATCCTCTCTAATTGTTTGACCCTGTGATTGATAACTAGGCTCATCGAATCCAATTGTTGATAAAGCAAAAACAAGATTAGAAAATAACATTATCCCTATAACTACATAAACTAATATCTCCCTTTTTTCTATCATTTTACTTACCTAAACAAAAACTTCTATTTAAATATTCTCTTTAAAACAAGGTATAAAATCCATAAAATAATATTGCTCTATATCAAAAGTATATCATTTATAATATGATCACAATAATAAAGAAAATTTATCTTTTATTCCACTGTCTTAGATTGTCTCTTATAACTAAGCATCTAATCTTCTTTAATTCAGGTGTTTGTTTTCTATTAATCTTATTTCCTAAATGATACATAACTCTTCTAAAGATCTCATGATCCCTCGGAGAGATTAGATTAATTACAACCCCGGTTTCACCAGCTCTAGCAGTTCTACCAATCCTATGTAGATATTGTTTATCTTCTAATGGCATATCGTAATTATAGATATAAGAAACATTTTTAATATCAATACCCCTAGCAGCAACATCAGTGCACACCAAAATCTTTGCAAATCTAGAATGAAATTGTTCTAAGGTTTGAGTTCTTTTATTTTGAGAATAACCACCATGGATCGCTAAAGCCTTAATATTTGATAATCTTAGATTTTTAGCTACAAATTCTGTAGTTCTTTGTGTATTGCAAAAAATCATAGCTGTTCCTATCTTTTCGTTTCCCAGCAAATGAACTAATAAAGAAAACTTCATATTATCTGAAACATCATAATATATCTGTGCCATCTTAGTGGGATCAACCCTATTCTCAACAGCGATTCTAATTGGATTATTCATATATTTATTTGCCAGACTAGCTATCTCTCTAGATATTGTTGCTGAAAATAACATTGTTTGTCTCTCCTTTGGACATTTCTTTATAATCTCAACAACGTCCTCAATAAAACCCATATCCAGCATTTTATCAGCTTCATCTAAAACTAAGATCTTAACCCTTGACAAATTAATTGTTCTTCTTTGCAAATGATCCAAAATTCTACCTGGTGTAGCAACGACCACATCAGCCTTAATTAAACTATGAATCTGAGGATTTATTGAAACACCACCATAGACAGTAACAATATTCAAGGGCTTATATCTTGAAAATCGTTTAAGATTAACCATAATCTGCTCTGCTAATTCCCGTGTTGGTGTTAATACTAAAGCCTGTATATTCCTGCCTGTACAGCAATTTTGAATTATATTTGCACCAAAAACTAAGGTCTTACCAGTGCCTGTTGCTGATTCAGCAATAATATCCTCTCCCTTTAAACCAGCAGGTATTGTCTTTTCCTGGATTAAAGTGGGATTTTTATATTTTTCATTCTCTAACGCCCTTATTATGGGCTCTATTAATCCTAATTTTCTAAAGTTTTCCATTTAATTTTCCTTAATAAACAAGAAGTAGATACAAATTATATTAAGGAATTATTTCCTCAATATTATAAGCAAATCTCTTGTCATCAGTATACTATTATAGACTTAGTCAGTACTATATAAGTCTTCCGTTTTCAAAAAATAGCACTTTATTCCTCTAAGATATTGACCTATTAAACCTACAAATCACAACCCTAGTCTTTTTAATATCCTTTGTATGAAAACTGTAGCTCCTTTTCAAATTAACATCCCTCTCATAAGAAAGCAAATTAAAATTATTATCTGAAGATATTTTTTGCAAGAACTTAAGGGATTTGTAATGGTGTATAGAATAGATTACATTAGAGACTATAAAAGCCTTCAAAAGAAATCTTTTATCCTCATTCTTTTTATGTACACCAAAGGGAGGATTCATAATTACAGTGTCAACATTAATATTAAAATCATCAATATCACAGCAAAAAAACTCTCCTTTAGGAGAATTCTCTTTAGCTAAAGCAATCATTTTAGAATCAATATCCAAAAAATAAACCCTCTTAGCTCCTAATAATAAACAACCAGCTCCGAAAATACCATTCCCACACCCAGCATCTAATATCTTTTTTCCTTTAATATCTCCCAATATATATGCATACCATAATAACTCTGAAACCAAAACTGAAGAGCTCTCATATTGCTCTAATCTAATATCCTTCTTACTCATTCCTTTTAATTTACTTAATTTAATCTCTAAATTCTTTTTAGTGTTTATCAACGTAACCTTATTCCCAATATTTTTTCAATTTTTTTCAGCAAGTAAAAATCCAATTCAAGCTTATTGCTTTCAATCTTCGCTAAAGAATTAACCTTTATTCCAAGTTTCATTGCCAATTCCTCTTGTTTTAAACCCAATTGATTCCTTTTTTTCATTATCTCATAACCTATATTCTCAATAATAAAAGTATCTTTATCTGTTTCTTTTTTAACTTCATGACTTATTTCTTTAACCTCAAGACCATAATCAATACAATTTTGACATAGATTTTTAATATTGTTATCAACAAAAATCTCCTTCAGTTTTAGATCCCTAGAACACATATCACATCTCATAAAATTAGAATATTAAGCAAATTAATAAAGATATTTAACTATCTTTTTTATCATATTTTCCACTGAAAGAATTAGATCTAATCTTCAACAAATCTCTAAACATAGAATAAGCATCTTTTACAGGATTTAATTTGCTTCCCTCTTTATCTATCCAAACAACAGGTACCTCTTTAATCTTATATCCTAATTTCTGTGCAATAAATAAAACCTCTACATCAAAAGCCCACCTATCTAAAGATTGTAAAGAAAATATATCACTAATACAATCCTTTCTAAATAATTTAAATCCACATTGTGTATCTTTAATACCCCTTAAAACCAGTAAATTAACAAAAAAAGGAAAGCTCTTTCCCATTAATTCCCTATAAAACGGCTGTTTGACCTCTTTTCTGGATCCTTCTAAATTTCTTGAAGCAATAATAATATCATAATCATTAGTATATTCTAACATCTTATCTAATTCTTCTATTGGAGTAGCTAAATCAGCATCACTAAAAAGAACAAAATTATATTTAGCCTCAAATAATCCCCTCTTCACACTTCTTCCCTTTCCCACATTAAACTCATTTTTAATTAATTTAATGTCAAAATTACTAATGATTTCAATAGTTTTATCCTTGCTACCATCATCCACAACAATTATTTCATAGTTATCAAAATTTTTAGTACAATAATCAATAATCTTAACCAAAGTACTTTCAATCCTCTTTTCTTCGTTATATGCGGGTATTACTATTGAAATTTCCACAAAAAATTAAATTTTAAAGAATTAATAAAGATTTATATTAAATTTTATTCTCTATTTCTTCTTTTTCAATAAATCCGTAATTAATCTCATCATTGATCACCAAAGTTAAAGTATTTACATTATATCTCTTCTTCAATAATTCTAAGGCATTATTATCTATATTAATATCAAATGAATAAATGAATACATTATCATATTTTTGTTTTATATAACCCAATAAATAACCCTGCATTTCACAATCCACACATTCATCTTCTTCGTTTGAATAGAAAAATAAAATAATATCATAATCATAATCACAATAATTTTTTAATTTCTCAACCAATAACATATGCCTTATTTCCAGCAAAGAATAATATTCTTTCATTCTTAAAACATCCTCATCGTATTTGCCTAATTTATCCTCTAAAACTGAAACTTGTTCACTCATCACTCCAAATTCATCGTCTAGCTGATTAACATCAAATTTACAAATATCCTCTTGCAATAACATATCCTGAACATCAAAAGTCAAAATATCTGTTCTAAAATCCTGTTGATATTGATCAATAAAATCAAATTTAAGACTAGTCAACAATAAACCCAACAATAAGCCTATTATAAAAACTGCAGAGGTAAATATAAACGCTAAAAAATATCTTTTTTTGCTTAATTCCCTTTCAACCATAAAAAAAATTGTATAAATCTAAATATAAAAAATTATATTCTGTAAAATATACTACCACTTTAATTTACTTTTTCTAAATATTAAATCAATAAACACACCACACCAAACAATAGAAGCCATAATTCCATAGAGAACTATATAAGCAGGAACTGTTAAAAAACCAAATTTAAAGATTCTTTCTCTTGTATAATAATAAGCGTATAAAATTATAATTAAACCTATAGACAAACTTATTAAAAAGAAAAATGTATTGGTAAAATCAATATTTAACCAATTAAAACTAAAATGAAAATTTCTCAACCAAACAGAAAAATCAAAATTAATAGCCGACCAATTAAGAATATCCTTCCACAAGGGCTTTATTACATATCTATAGCCAGTGAATGTAATCATTCCAACAGCTAAAAAACCACTTAACATTACCCTAGGTAGTTGCAATACACCAAAATCACCATATTTTCTATTAAAAATCATATCTTTGTAATCCATTAAAGTTAACATTGTTCCTTTGTACCATCTGTTTCTCTGTCTATAAAACCCTTTAATTGTTTTAGGTGGTTTTGTATAAACCTCTGCGTCTAATACCTGTAACAACTTATAATGACTTCTTTGTATTCTTAATGAAACCTCAAAGTCTTCTGTATTGTAAGATCTCCTTATTCCCCCCAATTTAGTTAAAATGTCCCTTCTAAACACACTAAATGGTCCAGGAGCAACATGAACACAATTAACCATACTCATCAAAGACTTATAAAAAAAATTTAATAAATATTCACACCATTGAATCCTTTGCAGCATGTTTTCAGGATTAATTATCTTCATTAAAGGCAAAACAACAGCAAGATTCTCATCATAATCAAAATGAGGTAACATCTTAGACAAGGCCTCTGGATGCACAGCAGAGTCAGCATCTAAACAAACAAAAAACTCCCCCTTAGCAACACTTAAAGCCCTATTTACACCATAATGCTTCCCCATATTCTTCTCATTCTCTAAATAAATAATACTAAATTCTTTATGTTTAGAAATATAATCTAAAATTTCACCCCTTGAATTATCAGTACTTGCATCATTAACAACAATAATCTCAATTTTATCCCTAGGATAATTCATATTAACCAAAGAGTCTAAAGTCCAAATAATATTTTTTTCTTCATTCAATACAGGTACAACAATACTAACAAAAGGAAATCTTTTAATTTCTATTTTTTTTAGCCAAACACCCCTATCTATATAAGTCAATAACCAAAATATAACAATATACAAAGAAATAAAATACGCTACCCATATTACAATTTGAGCTACACTTAAATCCATAAAACTAATTAAAATTCATCATTTAAATAATCTTCCATTATATTCGTATATTTTAACTTCATCATTTTCAAAGACTAAGGTAAACTCATCACTATACTTCAATAAAAACAATAATTCCTCATCGTCCCTTATCCACAACCTCCGCATATTTTGATCAATTAAAATAAATCTAACATTATATTTATCTAAAATATCTTTTGCATCCCTGATATACACACTTTCATACAAAAGAGAACTGTCTATTAATCTTTCATCTAAATCTACACTGAATGAAAAATGTTCATCCATGAGATTTTTCATCCTTATATACGAAATGTAATGCCCATTAGTATAATGAGAAAAAACAACATCCTCAGAACTCCAATTATTTAAAAAATTTAAAGAATCTATAAACTCAATACTAGGTTCAGAATAGATTAAATCATTTTCCGTAAAATAAACCCCAAAAACAGAGGTTAATAAAAATAAAAATAAAATTACTCCTCCTAAAATCTTATCACTCCAATTAAAAGAAATAATCCAATCCAATCCAATTGCAGATAAATAAACTAATAAAAAAATTAAGATGTAATAAAAAAATTCAAAATAAAATCCAAAAAGAAAAAAAATAAATAAAGAAACATAGGCTAAAATATAAATAAATCTTTGCTTCCACAAAACAGTCATTCCTATAAAAACTAAGATCAAACTAAATAAACTCAAATAAATTCCACCGAACTCAATCAAAAAATTATTAGCAACATTACTAAACGAAAAGATATATAGCCCTAAATTAAAAATATCCTCATATGCAATAAATCTATATTCAAAAAAACCAAAAAATAACAGGAATAATCCTGATAAATAAAATATTTTCTTAGGATTAATGAAAAATAGCACAGATAAGAAATAAATTAATCCTAACCAAAAACTAAAAAATCCAATTAATAAAACAATAATCCAACAATAGAATAGCTTCATTCTCATCATAAAATAAATTCCCAACAAAAAAAAGAAAACCCCAGCAGAATATTTGCTAGAATGTGTAAACAACCATAAAAACCCAGGATTAAGCAATAAAAATAATCCAGCGATATTTCTTAGATCCCTTTTTAACATTTCTACGATAAAATAAAAAAGAATAAAACTGCCTATCCCAAAGAAAAAAGGCAACCACTTAGAAAAAAAATCAGGAGCAAAACTCAACAAGTAAATATATCCAATCTCACCATAAAAGTATCTGCCAGAAAAACTATATTTATCATAATTAAAATTCTTTTCTTCAGCTAATCTAAGATTATAATAACCCTCCCCTCCGATTAATCTATTTCCTCTAGATAAAATAGGCAATAATAGCAAAAACAAACATAACAATAACAAAAAAATTAATAATTCCCTTCTAGCATACCACTTCATAAAAATTCCCCCTTTGAATAAAACAATCAGAATTTCTAGCGTAAATCAAGTCTTCAATTCCATAAACCCTTAATTCATCTGGTAAATAAATCCATTTAATATTATACTTTTCAATCAAACCCTTAATGTTGCCTAAATACCATCCTTTATACAACAACTTAATATCTTCCTTTCTTTCATTTAAATTAGGAGCTAACAAATAATCATTGTCTATAACATTTCTCCTATTTGCGATAGCTGTTATTATAAAACCATCATTCTCTAGGCTCAATACAACATCGTTGCTATCAGAATGCCGTTTTAACCACAAAAAATCATTAATTTTTTCAGAACTAATGGGTTTAACTCCATCTAAGGCATACAAACTTGGATAAAAAGAAAACATAAAAAAAGCAAGTATAACTAAAAAAACTAAAAAATATTTTGTTTTATTCCATCTAAATTTTTCAGTATACTTTAATAAAAAATCTAAACCATAGCAGCTTAACAAACAAAAACTTATGGTTAAATAGATTAAACTGTCCTTAATATTCATAAACCCCAAAACAAACAAAAACAAAATCCCCAATAATAAAGAACTCAATAAAAACACTAATTCAGATTTCTTCTTAAAAAAGCAGTTATAAAAGGCAAATAAACTCAAAACAATAGGTAATAAACCCGCCAGTAAAATTAAATTCACTAAATTATTATCTGCTATTATACTAAAATTCACAGTGTCTAAATTTTGAAATAATAGACCTAATCCCTGTACAAAAAAAACTTTATGATATGTTATAAAAAGAAGAAAGGAAATAATCAAAATGCAAAAAAACAAAGCCTCTTTTTTTAATTTAGTTAGAATTAAATCCTCACTAATACACATTAAGGTAAACAACAAACTAGTCCCAACTAATAAAAAAGAACTAATATGTGTTAATCCTAACAAAAAAACACTAATCATAAATCCATACAAATAAACCCGCCTTTCATTAATCTTTAAAAAACAATATATTGCTAAGAGAAATAATGGTACTATTAAAGAATAAACAGATAATACATTAGTCGTTAATACTAAAAACAAAGGCGTAAAAGAATAAATCAAACAAGAAAACAATACAATTTTATTATTCTTACTTAACTCCTTAGCAATTAAATAAAACAAAAAAACACTTCCAGCTAAGAAAAATTCTGGAATAAATTTTAATAAAAACATATTTCCTAAACTAAACAAAGCCATAAAAATATGAAAAAAATGAGGGTATAAAACATATTTTCCTCCAAAGCTTAATTCATCAAAATATAAGATACTTTTTTCCTCCAAAATATAATTAATATGTCTTAAATGAAAATACGCTTCACTATTATTAAAATTCTCTGTAACAAAATACATTCTAAATAATAAAACAGTAAAAAACAAAATAAAAAGAAAAAAATATTTAGATCTAAATATTTTCATTTTTAGAGCCGTCCTCAACTAATCTGCTCTTTAGCTTATCTTCAACTACATCAAAATAATCATAAAATCTCCTAGATACCTTTAAAACAAATGTTCTTCCTGATTTTTCACTTATAACAAAATCTAAATCCTTTAATAGCTTTATTTGATCATAAGCTCCATTCCCTCTAATCTTAATAATTTCACTCTGCAAAACAGGAGATTTATATGCTATAATAGCCAAAGTTTTCTGTGTTCCTTGATCTAACTCAGAATCATCTAATAACACCTCTGTTAAAAATAAATATTCTTTCTTAATGTTTAATCTCCATTTATTTCCTTGATTAACTAATTCCAATGCTCCATTTATCTTACCATAATCCCCTTTTAATTCATTCAATAGATCGTTAATATAGTTCTCTTCTGATATCTGGCATAATCTGCTTATCTCATTAAGATCTAAGAACTTGCCAGTTGTAAATAATATAGCCTCTACTCTATTTTTATGATCTCTATCCATACCTCAATTAAGAAAAAAGAATTTATAAAACTTTAGGTTATTTTTTTATGAATACTTATTTTGCTTGAATACCTTCGCAATCAGGATAATTACAAAGTTTAAGTTCTTTAAAACTATTAGGCGTTAGTATTGCTCTTGTTAGTTCTTGGTGACCCTATAGAATTACCTCTGAGTTTTCTTTTTAAATAATGAAACTGTTTTGAAGGAGGGCTCTCAAATTGAATTTAATACCTGTTAGGTTCTCCTGCTAATGACTAGTTGCCAAATTAAAATTTATTAAATTAAAGTACTAAGAGTAAATTTCTGGCTTTAATAGAATACTAAAGGTGTTTCAACAGGAAAAAAATATGCAAAAATTAAAAATAAGCATAATATTAAAATAATAGATAAAATAATAATAGTATACAAAGATAATTTTACATAATTCTTCTTTTTTAAATAAAATAATATCAAAAATAAAATTAATCCTATACAGCAGGATATTAAAAAATGTTTATAGAGAAATCTAAACTCAGTATCAAATAAGGTATAATAAGGCTTATCTCTTCCGAAACAAGCAAGATATTTCCCCGAAGGAGGACATTCAGCAGGATAACTTTTAATAAAAGTCATAAGAAATCTATTATTTTAATAGATTATAAATTTAATTAAAAATCTAACATACCAGAAAATTATTGAAACTAATTCCTGTTAGGCGAGAGTGAGCGAAGCGAAAGGCATTCTTTCCGAATAGAAAGTTTTACCTCGTAGTTATTGGCGAGCATTCAGAAAGGATAGTAGTTGAGTTTATGTTCTTGATTGATTAGTAAAGTGTCATAGTCTCTAATAATTTCTGAAAATTGATTTCTTATTTCTAGTAAAATATCATGCAATTGTTCATCGTCTTTAACTTCAAATTCTAGCTCTACATCCCATGAGCCTACAAGTTTTAGATACTGCATTCCATGAGGATGAGATGCAATGTAGGCGATAAGCTGTTTTTCTTTTTCAGGAGTTAGGGAATGAAGACGAAGAATTATTTTGTAGAGTTTATGATTAATTTTGTTAAGATTGATTGAAATTCGATATTGGGAAATAATATTATTTTTTGTTAATTTTTTCATTCTGTAATTTATTACATCTCTGGTTAAGTTTAATTTGTCAATCATTTCCAAAATTGCCATGCGGGCATTTGTTGAAAAAATCTTGAGAATCTTTATGTCAATATCATCCAGCTCATAATGCTCTATTTCTCTGCCATAAGTAAACCTCTTTTTCTCTTTTTTCTCAGTTAAGTATGCTTTGGTAAAGACGGGACTTATCTGTGTAATCAGAACATCTTTTTCTAAGACGAAAAGTCCATATTGGTTGATGAAATTGCTTAAAATTTCTCCGAAGTCATTAATGTCTTTAGCAAGAATGGAAACAGCTAAATCCCATCTTCCACGACAGGAAGCAATCCAGACGGAATTTTTACTATTAATCCAATAAGCAATTATTTCTTTTTCTGTCGCTGGATTTACATTTTGAAATTTTAGGTAAAGTTTGTATTGGGTATAGCCTAATTTTGAAAAATTGATAACCGTATAAAATTGCTGAATCACATTATTTTTAATGAGATTTTTTAGGTGATAATCTACAACTTGTTTGCTTAACCCAACTTTTTTGGCAATTTCATTTAAAGTGGCTCGGCTATTCAAATCAAGCTCATACAGGATTTTCTTGTCTTTAAGGTCTAATTTCATCTTTAGATTTTCAGGAATTTATTTATTAAGCTCTTGGACTCGTTGACAACAGTCTGAAAATCAGGAACGGCGTTGACTTGATGAGCTAATGATTTTTCCCAATATTCTTGAGCCGGCTTAATCCTCTCAGAACTGAATAGGTTATCTTTGTTGAAATCCAGCTTTTTAGCCTGGCATTTCTTAATCAGAACTTCATAAAGCAAATCCACATTTATCTTGTCATGGTGTAATTTTAATATTTTCCAGACATCATAATAATCACGAGTTTTTGCTCTTTGTAGAATGCTTCTTATTTTCTCTGCTAAAATTTCTTCTAGAGGATAGACCAACAAACTACGCTTCTCTTTGTCGGAATATTCTGAGTGAATATCTTTGTTCTTTGGAGTTAAAATTATCGGCTCATTAAAGCTAAGATCCAGCTTAATGGTGTTTTTGTTGTTGAGAGGACCAAGAAATTGGATTTTTATCTGAGCATATTCTGGATTTGAATGTAAAGATTTAATGTTGAGAGTAATCCCCGCCATTTCTGTAAGAAAAATATTTATTTTATCGATTACCTCTCTTAACTCTTCATCGTTAAATTTCTTAGGAAGGGTAAAATCCAAATCCTCTGAATATCTCCAATCAGGAAAATAAATTTTTCTGATGGCAGTTCCGCCCTTGAAAACAAAATATTTCTTGAATTCTGTTTTAGATAAACCGTACAGAACCCAAGTAAGTGCATAATCTTTTTCCACTACGCTTAAAGCTATTCTTTGCTTGGCAGCGATTCTTTTTAATTCATTTAAAGATATCATTAATGCTCCCTCCAAGACAACAAATCTGTTTTAGGAATATTCTCAATAATCTTCCATTTGGCATTATAACTAATCTTTTTCTTAAGAAGAGGATCTAAAAAGATATAATGTTTACCTGATTTTAACTTTGTTTCAATGCCGAGCAATTCTAAAATATAACCTAATCTATTAATAATTGCCTGGTTTTTCATTTTTTTGGCGTAATCTTCTAATTTGTTAAAGCCTAATTCTTCTTTGGCAGAATCAACAGCTTTAATTATTTCAGTTATTCCTCCACAGTTTCTGAGTAAATCAAGACAATCAATGATGACTTTTTCTTTTTCGGCAATATTAACTGGACGATTATTTACTAAAATCTTCTTAAAGCCAAAAAATTTGTCTTTCTTTATAGTTACAAATTTAATCTTTAACCCTAAAAGGTTCATTTCTCTTTTTCTTTTAGTAGTAGCCACAAAAATAGTTTTAGAAACCTGTTCAGTAAAACCATAGTAGTTAAGAGCAGACCAGTAGGAAATATAAGAAGGAGTAATTAAATTAGAAGCAATAATAAACTCGTGCTCGGTAAATTCCGGCTTGACGCCTGCTTCTAATGGCAGAATTAAATATTTTCCTCTGCTTAAGCGAAAAAGCCATTTGTTTATGGTTAAGTCATGAAGAAGCTTTGTAACAGATGATTTCTTTTCGTTGAGAATCTTGACTGCATCATCTACGGTAAAGATAGACTTATTATTTTCTACCAGTGCTGAAAGTAATCGAGATGATTTTTTTCCAATTCCTGCTCTCCGTTCTGTTTTTTTTGTTACCATTATTACCTATTAAGTAATGTTTGTTACATTTTATATATAAATGTTTTGGTTGTTTTGTACTAAAATATTAAATGTGTTCAATATTTATAAATTTTACTAATTTGTCAAGATTTTTAATAGTAAGTTTGATATATAAGTTAGGACTATCTATTGGTTAGTGATGAAAGATGATAATCAAAAATATTGAAAGATTGACAGAGTTAGGAAAAACGGAATTAAATGAAAAAATGGACCGATATGTTCAAGAAGTTTATATTAGATGTTTACCTGAAGCTGTTAAAGAACAGCAAAATCTCTTCGCGTTAGTTTATGGGATCAATCTTGGAACATATCTCGAAAAAAGAGATGAATTTGTAAAGTGCGGTTTAGATCCATCACAATATGATAATCAAATAAGAGTTACTCTAAGAAAACTAAATCTTGAGATAGAACCATTTGATAGATGTTTAGTTTTTAGAAAAAACAAGAAAAAGTGATATAAAATGAGCAATTCATCAAAAACAATTGAGAGAGTAATACTTGAAATGGGTTTAGCTTTTGCTGGTATTACTGCGGGTGTTGAAATACATAGTTATCAAAAGATAGACAAATGTCAGCAATCATTAGCTGTTGTTGACCACCTCATTAATCCATCGGCTTATCAAGTTTTCTTCTAAAATTCCATTATCTTTTCTATCTAATCTTTTAATTAAAATTCTGAACTAAATTGAACCTAATCCTTGTTATGCGAAGTCGTTAATATAAAGCAGATATAACTCGTAAAAACCTAAAATAGAATACCTCATAAACAAATTTTTCATATCTACTAAATAATGGTCCTATTGAGCGAAGCGAATGTAGGACAACTCTTCCGAGGTTATCGGAGAATTTTCGGAATTTTCTAACAAACAAATTTAAAGTCTAAAAATAAAACTATAATATGGATGTAATAGAATTAATAAAAAAAGAAGGAAGAAGACAAGGATTAAGTAATAAAACGATTATCACTTATACTTTTTGTGTTAAGAAATTTATGAACTATAATAAACAAGAAATAAAATTTATAAAAAAACAAGATATAAAAGACTATTTAGATTATCTATTAGATAAAGGTGCAACTGGAAATACATTAAACGTTTATGTTTCTGCATTAAAATTTCTATTTTCAGATGTTCTAACAAAGAGAATTATGCTAAATATAAAATATTCAAAAACACCAAAAAATCTTCCAACATTTTTAACAAAAGAAGAAATAAAATTATTAATCAACTCAATTACAAACCAAAAACATCAATTAATGATAAAAGTCATGTACTCTGCAGGTTTAAGGGTTTCAGAATTATTAAATCTTAAATTAGAAGATTTAGAATCAGAAAAAAATTATGGTTGGGTAAGAAAAGGCAAGGGTAATAAAGACAGACTATTTATTCTTGCTTCATCATTAAAACAAGAATTATTAGATTTTATAGAAAAAAATAACCCTAAAGATTATTTGTTCACAAATAATAAAAATCAAAAATATTCTTCCAGAACAATCCAAGAAATTGTAAAAAATACAGCAAAAAAATTAAAGATAAACAAACATATCCATCCACACACACTAAGACATTCTTTTGCTACACATTTAATTGAAAATGGCTATGATCTTTTTTCAGTGCAATCACTCTTAGGACATAATTCATCTGAAACAACAATGGTTTACATTCATTTAGCTAATCCAAATTTAACTAATATAAAAAGTCCACTAGACAGTTTAACTTGAATATAAACTTTAAACAATATATTCGCACTTGACAAACACGCATAAGGTATTTAAAGAAATTATGCTTTATTTACTTACCTTATGAAAAAAATGCGAAAGCAAAGGAGGCAAAAAATGGCAAACAGACCAATAAAACAATACAAAGCTGGAAATATTTCTGGTGCAATATGGTTTAATGAAAAAGAAAAAGACAACCAAATTCTAGGATTTAAAACAGTTTCTATTAGAAGATCTTGGAAGGATAAAGATACATGGAGAGATGAATCTCTGAACCTTAGAAAAACAGACATACCAAAAGTATTGTTAATATTAACAAAGATTCAAGAGGATTTATTATTAAATCAACAGGAAGAGAAAAATGACTAAAGAATATACAATTGAAGATTTACCAGGAGTAGGTGCAGCAACAGCAGAAAAATTAAGAGATTCTGGTTACATTGATTTGATGTCTATAGCGACAGCTTCTCCAACAGAATTGATAGATTCAGCAGGAATGGGAGAAGCAGTAGCAAAAAAAATTATAGCAGTAGCAAGAACAAAACTTGATATGGGTTTTGAGTCTGGTGAAGATTTGTTAAAAAAAAGAGAACAAGTAATTAAAATTTCAACAGGATCAAAAGAATTTGATAAATTAATTGGTGGAGGAATAGAAACAAGTGCAGTTACCGAGGCATATGGTGCCTTTGGTAGTGGAAAGACATCTTTAGCACACCAATTAGCAGTAAATGTAACTTTACCTAAAGAAGAGGGTGGAGCTAATGGGATTGCAATATGGATTGATTCAGAAGGAACATTAAGACCAGAATTTCTTATTAAACTAGCAGAAGCAAAAAAAATTGATCAAAAAGAGTTTTTAAAGAATTTTAAAGGTGTTCGTTCTTTTAATTCAGATCATCAGATGTTATTAGCAGAAAAAATAGAAGACCTGATAAAACAAAATTTACCTATAAAGTTAATTATAATAGACTCATTAATGAGCCATTTTCGTTCTGATTTCAGTGGGAGATCTCAATTAGCAGATAGACAACAAAAATTAAATAAACATTTACATGTTTTATTAAAACTTGCACATAATTACAATATAGCAGTATACATAACAAATCAAGTAATGTCTAAACCAGATACGTTTTTTGGTGATCCTACTGAAGCTATTGGTGGACATGTTTTACATCACGCCAGTACATATAGAATTTACTTAAGAAGAGGAAAAAAAGGAACAAGAGTTGCAAAACTAGTAGACGCACCGGCGTTACCAGAAGGAGAAGCAATTTTTGAAGTAACAAATGAAGGAATAAAAGATGTATAATTTTTTAATTATAAAAAAATTAGGTTTCAACTCTTACCCAATCAACCAAAAGATCTGGTCTAGCTGTTGAAATGTTTATCTGCCCAACTAATATCTGCTTTACTGCATTTGCACTCATGCTATCATTCAAACAGAGTTTAGTATAACCAGTGTTTACGTAACAAGTTAAAACATGTACCCATGAGGAGCTAAAATAAGTATCGTTCTTTACAAAGACAGCAACACCTGTAGGCTTGTTACATCCATTTCCTACACAACCAGTATTATTATTCATAATCTTAACACTAAGATTTGATATATAATTTACTGTATTTGTATAATTTAGTATTTCCCATGAACGTATATTAGCCATATAATGTGTACAAACACTTCCTATTTTAGTAAAACCTATGGGACATTCTGTAACAGTATTTGTTTTTTCAAATCTAGTATATACATTATCTGCAGCTAAACTTGCATATGGATTGTCAACATCATTATAATCGCTTACAACAACTGGATAATACTGCAAAGCATATATAAAAACAATATTTAATAAACCAACAAAAAAAAGTATATAAATCAGTTTTTTATCCATATATTACCTCCATGAAATAAGAGGAAAGATCAGTTAATAAATTTAAGCTTCTACTTTGTAGTAATGTTTCGAGATTTTCATATAAATTTGGACCTAAAAATATGAATTTGTTTAACATTTACAGGTTTTGTTTGTCAGAGCTTTTTCGAGATTGTTTTATAGATGGACTAAATGATTACATAATTTATTGGTTTAATTTGGTCATCTAAATCAAGCTTGTTAGAGGAATTTTTGAAAACCTTTATTAATAAAAGACAATTAAAATATATATGAGATTATATGTAATAAAAGGGGCAGGAATAATAATTCTTATGGGTTTATTATTAGCAATTCCTTTTAGAAGATTAGGTCTTCTTATAGCCGGATTAGGAATTATTGCTTTAACAATGGGTGTGATCTTACCAAGACCAAGAATTGTTCAGAAAATAGTAAGAAAAGCTAGACGTAGAAAAATAAGAAGAATTTAATTAAAAATTTTCTGTTAATAATTTATAGAATTTTTTTGTAGTTTTGATATTTAAATTAGTTTATAACTAGGTCTTTTGTATTTATTATAATTGAAACAAATATAAAATACTTATTTTTGGATTCTATGAAGGAAAACTTTATAAACTATAGATTATCTATAGATAAATGATAACTAGTATCCAAATTCATGAAAATCTAAAACAAGAGTTAAACCTGTTAAAAAGAAATCCAAAGGAGAGTTATGAAGAAGTTATAACTAGATTAATTTTTGAAGTAGAGAGACAAAAAAGAACTCAAAAACATCTATTAATTAAGGGTTATAAAGAAATGGCTTCTGAGAATTTAAAATTGACAAAAGAGTGGGAGAGTACAGAAGAAGGATGGGATTAGAGATAAAAAGAGGTGATATTTTTTTGGTAGATATTGAACCTGTAAGAGGATCTGAACAGGGAAAGTGTAGACCAGTTCTAATTTTGCAAAATAATATAGGTAATACTTATAGTCCAGTTACAATAATAGCTGCAATAACCTCCAAAAAATTTAATGAAGAATATCCAACTAATGTAAATATTAAGGCCACTAAGTCTAACCTTGAACATGATTCAACAGTTTTATTAAATCAAATTAGGACAATAGATAAATCCAGAATTATGAAATTCTTAGGTAAATTAGATGAAGAAGATATGAAAAGAGTAGATTTAGCTCTTAAAATTAGTTTAGGTCTGGAGTATTAAAAAAGATTTTAAAAATTTTCTACTAACAATTCATAATAACTCCTTGGATGTTTACATGCAGGACATTCTTTAGGTGCGTCTATTCCTTCATGAATATAACCGCAATTTCTACAATGCCATTTTTTGACTTCTTTTCTAGCAAATACTTCTCCATTTTTAATATTCTCAATCAATTTTCTATATCTATGTTCATGAAATCTTTCAACCTTAGCAATCTCTTCAAAAGATTTAGCAATCTCTTCAAAACCTCCATCTTTAGCTATTCCAGCAAAATTAACATAAATAGCTGACCACTCTTTATGTTCACCATTTGCAGCTTCCTGTAAATTAGTTAAAGTATCTTTCAAAACACCAGCTGGATAGCTTACTTCTATTTGAACATCCCCTCCTTCTAAATATTTAAAAAATATTTTAGCATGTTCTTTTTCATTATCTGCAGTTTCTAAAAAAATATTTGCAATTTGTTCATAGCCTTCCTTCTTTGCGATGCTAGCAAAATAAGTATACTTATTTCTAGCTTGAGACTCACCAGCAAATGCTTTCAATAAATTTTTTTCAGTTTCAGTTCCTTTTAACATTTTATATCACCTCAAAATACATAACACCACATTTTTCAGTATCACAATGGTTTTCACACGATTGATCTGCATAACCTCTCCAAGTATTTGAATCTAAAGCTATTTTATTTTCTCCTTTTAAAATTAAACCATCATAACATTCCCATTTAGCATTTAAATATTCTTGTGAAACACAATCAAATACAACCTCTTCTATTTTAGAATCCATAATTGTATAAGCATAACCTCCACAACTACTCTTCCAAGTTATATTCTGATCTTTTGTTCCATCAATCTTTACATAACACCCATTAATTCCTTTACAACCTCCAAATTCAGAATAACATTCTTGTTCAGTTATACTATTATTAAATATACATTTTGTTTCTTCTGTCATCTTTTCTTCCATTAAAAAACTTTTTTCATCACAAACAACATCTTTAACTACAATTTTACCATTTTTGCTTTCAAAATCCACATGACATTTATTTTTAAATTCACTAAATTTATCTATTGCAAAAACAGCAGTAATTAAGGCTAACAAACATATTCCAATAATAATTAATTTTTTCATTTTAATCACCAATATCAGGTAATAGAATTCATTTATAAAAATTATTTAATGTCTATTATATATTTTTTCCTAACTTAAGTCATATAACTTATTTTTAATAAAAAATAATATTCAAAGGATTATTTAAGTAGTACTCCTTTTTTGTTTTTTTCTATTAAATCTTTGTTTTTTCTTCTGTTTGATAAATAATTTTTTCTTGATTAATTTTTTATGTCTTTGCATAAACCAAGTTGCTATTCCTATTAAGATTATTATTAGTAAAACATACATTCCTGTTTTGTCAAGATAGTTTGAACCAAGAAAACTACCTGTTATTTGGTTTGTAGTAATTTCGAATGATTTTTGTTTTTCAGAAAATATTTTATTTTCGTTTCTTAGTATAAGAAAAGCATTATATTTTCCTGCTGGGAGGTCTAGGTTTATATCTAATTCTTGTGATTCTCCAGGATTTAACCCTGAGATTTCTTCAGTAATAATTTTTTCTTCTATTTTTATCTCTAAGGTTGCTGATGATTTTATGTTTCCATTATTTAAAATCTCTAGATAAATTGAATTCTCATTGACTTCTATTTCCTTAAATTCAAAAGATTCTATTTTTTCTGTTAATGGAGAAATTTTTGTTTTTATAGCCAATGATGGCTGTAGATTTTGATCTTCCATTGAATAAGAGTTTATTATAATTAGATCTTCTAATTCTATTGTTGGGTTTAGAGTGGCTTTTATCTTTAAGTCTTTGTTTTCTAGGATTGTACCTTCTTTAGGTTCAAAATTAAATAGATTTTTTTTGTCAGAGATTTCAAATACAATGGTATAAGGATTTGGGTTGAAGATGATAAATTCTTTTGTGATTGTTTCTTCTCTTAAAGGTGATGTAAATTCTAATTCTGATGGGGAAATTCCTAATGATGATGCAATGGTTGTTGGTAAAAAAAGAAAAAATAAGATTATGTATTTCATGCTGTCACCCCTGTTACTGAAATTGTTGAGGTGTAATCCCCTTCTAATGTTGTTTCTGGTGTGTACATTTTAAAGCTTAAGGGCAATAGAGAATTTTCTCCTGGTTTAAATGCTACTGTTGAGAATTCTAACTGTGTTGATAGTTGTTTTTCTGTTATGAATGTATCTAAAGAGTAATTTAGATTGTTAATTGCTATTTCTGATGTTGAAGAGATGAAATTTGTTGCTGATAAGCCCAAGTTAATATTTGTATTGCCAATATTTTTTATTGTTGTTTTGTTTGTTGTTGTATCTAAATCTCCATCTAATGTTGTTATTTTTCCCTTAATTACTTCAAAATTTAGATTATTTATATCTAGTTCAATTGCTATCAAAGGTAGATATGTAAATTGTTGTTCTCTAATTTTTGTATCTGCTTGAATCTTAATTGTATAATTTCCTGGTGCATCATAGAAGTTTATTGGTAAATATCCTTCATAGATTTCATTATTTTTAGTTAAGTTTATTGTTGCTAATATTTGCTGATCTTTTATTAAAAAAGCTAGGGTTGTTGTTGCGTCTCCTGTGATATTTGTTGTAATTTGAATTAGTTTTTGTTCTTTTGGTTTTGGAAAGATTTGAATCTCTGGAGTCATTAGATCTTCATCTGCTATAGATAAGGAGTTGATTTGTGTTGATGAAGAAACATGTGCATTTAGTTGTATTTGATTTTCTTCTTGTTTTGTTTCGGTACCTTGGAATGGATAGTTTTCTATGAAATCATTAGAGTTGTCATTTGTTGAAGAGATTCTTTTTAAAGAGTTGCCTTCTTTTACTTGTATAGCTGGAGTGCCTTGAAACAAGCCTATAGTGATTTGTGTGGGGTCTCCCCAACCAATTGCATCTATAATTTCGTTATTTGCATTAAGTAATGCTATTCCTGCGTTGGTATTTGCCAAGGTTATTGCTTCTTCATAATCTGCATTTGGGAATGTAGCATTATCTTTTAGTTTACTCCAGTTTAAATCTGCTATTAAGAAGAAATCTCTTGGCAATAATATTCTATTTGGCAAGGTTGCGTCTGTTGCTGAAGATTCTGTTTTTATTATATAATTGCTTATATCTATTGGTTGTTGTGTTGGGTTATATAATCTAATTGCTTCTCCACCTGTTTCCGTGTTAATTGGATCATATAACACTTCAGCTATTTCTATATCTGCTAATACTGTTGGTATTAACAAGATTAATAATATATATTTTTTCATTTTTAACCTCCTTTAAAGAGGTTTGGCCAAACCATTTATAGAATATTTATTAATTGTCTTTATATGTTTTTAGTAAGAAATTTCGAAAATTTTTCATGATTATTAAAATTTCAATTTCTTCAATACTTTAAATTAAGACTACATCATTTCTGGGTTAGGTGTAATTGATTTCTCAGAGGCTGATGCAGCTAAAACATCGTCTATTCTTAAGATTAATTCTGCTACTTCTGTTGCAGATTTTATTGCCTGTGTTTTTATTTTTAATGGTTCTAAAACGCCTTCAGACCATGCATTCATTGTTTTGCCAGAAAAAACATTTAATCCTGCCCACTTTTCACCTTTTTCATGAGATGCTTTTAATTCTGTTAATGTGTCTATTGGATCTAATCCTGCGTTTTCAGCAAGTGTAATGGGTATTGATTCTAGGGCATCAGCAAATGCTTGTACTGCTAGTTGTTCTCTTCCTGATAGAGATGTAGAGAAGTTTCTTATTTCTTTTGCTAATTCTAATTCAGTGGAGCCTGCACCAGCAACAACTTTACCTAGTTCTAAGGCTGCAGAAACATCACCTATTGCATCTTTTACTGCTCTTTCTACTTCGTCAATAACGTGTTCAGTTCCACCTCTAATTAAGATTGTTACTGCTTTGGCATCTATACAATCTCCAATGTAGGTCATATCTTCATCTCCTACTTTTCTAGCTTCTACTATACCGGCTTTACCTAGATCTCTTTCTGTTAGATCATTTAGTTTTGTTATAATCGTTGCATTTGTTGCTTTAGCAATGCTTTCCATGTCACTTTTTTTTATTCGCCTAGCTGCATATATGCTATGTTTAGCTAAATAGTGTTGCACTAGATCGTCTATACCTTTTTGACATAAAACAACGTTAGCGCCTGAATTTTTTATTTTTTCAACCATATCTTTCAGTATTTTTTCTTCCATTTCTAAGAAGGCTTGCATCTTGTTAGGATCATCTATTTGAACCTTAGTATCGGTTTCCGGTGATTTAATCTCTAATGCTGAATCTATTAATGCTATTCTTGCGTCTTTTATGATATCAGGCATAGCAGAATGAAGTTTTTCTTTGTCTATGATTATTCCTTGTATTAATTCAGAATCGTTAATACCAGCACCAATTTTTTTTTCTAATTTTATATTAGAAGAATTAATTTTTATCTTATTATTTTTTTTCTCTAAGACTTGTTTTACCGCTTTAAGTGTAATTAATGACAATTTATCTTTAGCTGATTCTGCTGCTTTACCAACCATGGCTGTTGCAGCTATAGCTCTTAGTTCGTCATCATTGTCTTCATTAATATTTTCAGAGATTTGTTCTAGGATTATTTGTGCTTTTTCAGCAGCTACCCTATATCCTTTTATAATTACAGTAGGATGTATTTCTTTATCCAACAGTATTTCAGCGTTTTTTAATAATTCACCTGCTAGGATTACAGCTGTGGTTGTTCCATCACCCACTTCATTTTCTTGTGTTTTAGCTACCTCTACAACCATTTTAGCACCAGGATGTTCTATTTGCATCTCTTCTAGTATTGTAACTCCATCATTTGTAACAATAATATCACCTAAAGAACTAACTAGCATTTTATCCATTCCTTTAGGACCTAATGTTGTTCTAACTGTTTCAGCTACGAGTTTAGCAGCCATAATATTATTTCGTTGTGCTTCTCTTCCAGAACTCCTTCTTGTGTTTTCTGATACAATATAAACTGGTTGTTGGGTACCTTTTGCCATGATATGCCTCCTTAAAATTTAGAATCATCCCTTTTATAAATAAATTTTATCAAAATAAAATATATAAATCTATCGTATGCTATTTTTAATAATGAATTTATCAATTGATCTTTTAGCTTCTTCTCTGTTTTTTTGATGTTCTGCTAGAAATGCATTTATCTTTTCGATTAATATAATTTTTAGTTCTCCAGATAGTAATGTACCATTTTTGTAATTATAATAGATTTTTTCTAATCTTTTGTCATCTTGTTCAAAAAATATCTTTAGGTATTGAAAAGAGATATCTATATCTGGATTTCCTCCTTTTTTTCTATGTTCTTTGATTGTTGATTGGCCACCTGAAAAAGCATATTTATTTATTTTTCTTTTAACTTCAGATGGTGAGTCTGTTAAGAATATTACCCCTTCGCCTGAAGATGACATTTTTATATTTCCAAATAAGGATGGAATAAACTTAGCGTGTAAAGCAGCTGGTTTCTCTAGTTTAAAGTCTTTGTGAGTAGCAATATCTCTTGCTAATTTAATGAAAGGGTCTTGATCAATACCAACCGGAACAACAGAGATGTGTTTGCCTAGATAGAATTGGGGAAATAGAATATGTGCTATTTGTATTGCAGGATAAAAACTCCAGCCTATGTTATTCTCTGTTTTTAAACCAAAAGTGGCCTTTGCAGTAGAATATGTTATTCGTTTAGCAATTTGTGCAGCATATTTGTAAATATCTGTATAAATAAAGTCTTCAAAAATAAATGTTTCATTTACTTTGAAACCTAATGCGATTATGTCTAATATATTTTCTTTAGAATATTCTAATACTTTATTAAAGTTTAAGTCTTCTTTTACAAAGAATTTTTCATCGTCAGATATTGGTATAAATACTTTACAGTTAAATTCTTCTTGTAGGGATTTAGCTGCTAGGAATGGGATTAAGTGGCCTAAATGCATTTTTTCGCTTGGACCTCTTCCTGTTATCACAGATATTATTTTTTTTTTGTCATATGCTTCTAACCATTTGTCAAAATCTCTATGAGAAAAATAATTTCCTCTTTTTAATAAGGGGGTTTTTAGTCGCTTTTTAATTTTTTCATCAATCAGTGTTGCACCAAAATCTTTTACTAATTTGTTATAATCAATTTCTCCTGAAACATCCCATGGTGTAACTTTCATTTTGAAAGGATTACTTATTAGCTTTCTCCAGCTTCTGAACTCTCTCTATGTACCTGAGCAAAATTTGGTGTCACGACAATCCAATCTTCGCCAAAACCTGCAATATCTCCTTCAATTGCTTCTGCTGTTTTTTTTAATTTTGCAACAGCTCTTTTTAATTCTACTAAATCTTTTTCTTTAATAGGTCTTATGTTAATTAAAGCAATAGTATATCCTTCTCTAATAGCATCTAATGCAGGTTTTATGTCCATAAAATCACCAACAATAAAGGGTCTTACAATCACTTTTTGCTTTGGCCCACCTTTTATTTGTTCAGGATTAATTTCTACATAATCCTCTGACATTTCGTTGTAATCCAGTGGTTTTTCTTCTACTGCTTTAAATCTTTTTTTTAGGTTTTCAAACATGAATTATTCTTCTAATGTTTTAGTTTATAAATATTCTTATTTTTAGAAATATCATCTGCTCTCTAATTGACTTACTATATTCCATATTTGCATTTTTGTATATTGGGGTATATTGGCGTCATCTGCTATTTCATTTAATTCTTCTAAGGATCTATCTATAGTTAGATTGATATTTTTTTCATTTGTTGAAAGAATTTCTATAGTTTTTCTTATTTTTAATCTTGCATTTTTTGGTATAGAAAGATCATTTTCTATGCTTTCTAGGTCATTAATTATATCTTTGAATTCATTCATTTTTATATTTCCTTAATAACATCTTCTTGTAATATTCTGGCTTTTTCTTTGATTTGATCTTCTTGTTTTTCCAGTGTTTTTATTCTTAAATTAATTATTTCTTTTTTTTCGTTTAATTCCTGTTTTAAGGCATCTTTTTCTGCATTAACCATTATTTGGCCTATTATTTTATATACATTACTATTACTATGTTCCAATTCATTTATAGCAGATTCTACTTCAGTTAGCTGAGACTGAAAATTTTGTTTTTGAAATGAAATGTTGCTAATATTTTGTTCTAGTTGTTGCAGTTGATTTATTTTTTTGTCAGTGTTCATATTGCCTCTATATTAGTGGCTATGATTCTTGGCTTCAGTAATAATTTAGAGCCACAATACTGACATCTAACTCTTCTTTTCACGTTTTCAGATTCTATGCTTCTTTTGCATCCTAAACACTCATAGATAGCCATTTATTCCTCCAAAAAATATGCTTTGTTTGCAAATTTATGATTACATTTTTTACATTGCCAGATTCCAGAAGCTATTCTTATGACGCGAGGGGCATGGCAAGCAGAACATTCATATTTTTTCTTTTGTTTTTGTTCTATTTCATTTACTTTTTTTCTTATTCTTAAACCGTATCTTACTCCAAATCTTCCAGCACTGCCAACCTTTTTTGTTCTTCCCATTATAAGGTTCATTATTGCGTTATATTTATAAATCTTACTATGGGGCTACCCGGATTTGAACCGGGGTCGTCGGGTCTTTTTCTATCATTGTATATAACTCTGTAGACCCAAACCCGAAAGGATAGACCAAACTACCCTATAGCCCCAATGCAAAAATACAGCTGGAGTTTGTATTTAAATATTTCTAGTAGCTCTAAATATCAATACAATTGAAATCTTCTCTTTTTAATTCCTCAAGTATATAATGGATCTCAAGTTTTAAGATATCAAAATTTTTTTCAATTTTTTCTAGGAAGTCATCCATTATCTTCATATTTTTAAAGATAACCTCTAGGATAAAATCAAAGCCATTATTTATTCTATATAGACTATTTACAGAATGATGATGTGATAAAAACTCTTTTAAGTCTGTTTTTTGTTTTTTATTAATCTTAATTATTAAGATAGCTTTAATTTCAAATCCTATTAATTCATAATCAAGAAGTATGGTATATTTTTTAATAATTCCTATTTTATCTAGATTTGTTATTTTATCAAATATAGATGTTACAGGAATTCCTGTTTTTCTGCTCATAGAGGTTAATTTCATTCTAGCATTTACTCTAAATTGTTTTAACAATAAAACCTCTTTTTCTTTTAGGATCATTCATTTAATATGTATTCTTTGATATATAGCTTTGGTTCTTAGAAGTCTTAAGTTAGTATATAACTTATAAAAAATTATATAAATTATACTATATTATATATTTTTATGAAAAGAAATGTAATTCAACTTGCAGGCAAGACATTAGTAGTATCGTTGCCATCAAAATGGGTAAAATTAAATAGCGTAAAAAAGGGTGATGAATTAAATGTTTTGGAGGAAGGAAATAAGATAACTATTCAATCTTCAGAGCTAAAATCAGAGCTAAAGACCACAGAGATTGATATAAAAGAAATGAGTGAAAGGGCTATTAATTGGTCTTTATCTGCTTTATATAAAAAGGGTTATGATGAAGTAAATCTTTATTACTCAGGAGATCAGTTAAACTATATACAATTTTTATTAAAAAATTCTTTTTTGGGTTATGCTATAATGGAGCAAACGACAAAGAAATTAGTAATAAAATCAATAGCTCAGGAGTTACCTGACGAATATAAACCTGTTTTAAGGAGAGCATTTCTTGTAACTCTATCTATGGGAAAGAGTATGTTGGAGGTGTTAAAATCAAAAGATTATAAAAGACTTAGAGAAATAAAAGAAGAAGAAAAGATAAATAATCAACTTACAAATTTTTGTCAAAGAATTATTAATAAAAAATTACCCTTTAAAAATGAAATAAATCATCTTAATTATGTAATTTCATGGAACTTAGAGAAGATTGCTGATGAGTACCGTTATATTTGTGAATTTTTTATGGATAAAAATCCAAGGTTCAGAGATGAATCATTAGTTATATTTGAGGAAACAAATAATTTATTTGAAAGATTTTATAATTTAGTTTATAATTTTGATATAACTAAATTGAATGAGTTGAGTAGAATAAAATTAGAACTTGAATTAAGGATAAGGAACTATATTTTTTTGACAGTAAAAGAGGATAATTATTTAAGCCTTCATCTTCTAAATATTGTAAATAGATGTTCTGATTTTTCTACATCACTGGCAGCTATTAATCAACCTGATTAGACCTTTGTTTATTTTTTTATCATCTGTTATTTCTTGAATGTTATTTATTCTTAATAGATTTAATTCATGATCTTTTCTTCTATTTTCATGCAAAAAGGAATCCAAGGTTCTTACTGTTAGAGAGATTGGAATTGCTTTTTCAAGTGCTTCATAAGAACAATTTAATCTTCTTGCTTGGTATTTTAATAATCTTTTTAACTTAGTTATATTTAGTTGATGTTTATTTATTAGATTAGCAGTTTCGTTTGTACAGGGGGTGTAGCCTCTCTCTTCGTTATCTACCTTTAGCACTCTAAACTTATCTTCAAGAAAATTATCAACATGAGCATCTAAATCTAAGACATGAGGAATTTCATTAAGATAAACGATTTTATCTCTTAAACCAGCTACAAATAAGTCAGCTGCTTCTTTATCTAGTAAAGATATTCTTGAATATATTTTCTCTAAATAATCTTTTTGTTCATATTTTATTCCTTCTTTTAATTCTAGAATTAATAACATATCTAATAATTTTATAAAATCCATAGAATAAAATTCTCTACCCAAGCATAGATCCATTATGTAAATCCATTTATCTTTAAATGGAAAGATTCCAATAGAATGAGGTACTTCTAGATCTTTTCTTCTAGCTAAATATTCTCTAAATCTCTCATTTCTCTGCATTTCTTTTTCTAATTTATCTTTTTCTCCTATCTTTCCAACCACACCACCACCTAAAAAACCGCCTTGAAATAAAATAACTTTATTAGTTGTTTCAGAGAGAGTAACTATATCTTGATCATCAATTCTTTCTCTGACAATCTTCTCTCTTATTTGGTATCCTTCTTCATCTTTCATTATGAGCAGGGCTTTTGCTAGTAGATATTCATAAAATTCATTTTCTTTGGCTAATTCTCTAAATCTAGGGATTGCTCTTGGTTTCTTCTCGTTTAGGTCTATTATGGCTTTTTTTAATTTTCCTTCTAGATCATTTTTTCCTAAACTACTGATAATTTTTCTTGGTCTTCTTAACCAAAAATCACTGGAATCATTTTCTTCGTGTCTTTGCTCAATGTTGCCTAAAATAGAGATGTAAGTTTCTCTCTTTTTTTCTTCTTCTGCATATAATTTTGTTAGGTCTAGTAAATCATATATTCTTTGTGTGCCGTATGATTCAATAGTTAATTTTTCTTTGATTCTGACTTTATTTTCTAAGCTTGAAAACTTGTCTTTTAAAAAGTAATATCCTCTTTTTGTGATATTTGGTATTAAACTACAAAAAAAATTTGCTCCAATGTATATTCCTGTACTTTTTAATAAGGCAACAGAAGATGCCATTGTTAGTACTGGTGTTAGAGAGCTACTGATGTCTGTTTTGTTTTGATGCAATGCAACATATTCAGTTAATTCTACTCCTTTGTTTATTTCATATTCTAGTTGGCTTATACAATAGCCTAATGCTAATCCTAGGGGTATTATATCTTTCCTTATAGATAAACTGTTTTCTCTTTTAGTGTTAATTGATTCTTTTAATAAATTTCCTGCTACACTGAAGGCAAGACTGCTATATCCTGCGCCCTGGAAAAATGCACTGAGGCTATCATCTATTCCACTCCATAAACAGCCAATAACACTGCTTGCCCCTAAGGCAGTAAAATTGTAATTGTCAACCATCCAGTTTAAAATTTTATGTTTTCCTCTTGTTTGCACAATAGCATTTTCATCAGCTCTAGTTAATGTTTTCAATATGTGATAGATATAAAATCCTCCAAGACCAGTGCAACTTAATTGCATTAACGGATCAGAAAATTTTTCTCTTAATAATTCAGATGTAGCCATTATTCCAAGAGGAAGACCTAAGTATGGCTTGTCTGCTAGGGTTTCTTTAGTTTGATCTAAAAAAGTTTTTTTCACAAGAATGAAGATTTAAATTTATATTTAAACTAATGAGATCTATTTTTCTTAGGTGAATGTTTTTTTAATGAGAATCTTTATTAAAAATTAGAAGAATATAATAACTAAGCAATCCCTTCAAGTCCTGACGGGCTGAATTTCCTTGCTTAGGAGAAATATGAAGAATAGATTAATAGCTAAGATATTTTATAATATAGCTGATCTTTTAGATTTACAAGGTGTTTCATTTAAGCCAAGGGCTTATAGAAGGGCAGCTTTATCAATAGAATCATTAAGTGAGGATATAGAATCAATAAAAGACTTAAAATCAATTCTAGGGGTGGGGAGACATTTAGAAAAAAAAATTATTGAGATAATAAAAACTGGAAGATTAACATATTATGAAAGATTAAAAAAACAAACGCCTATAGATATAGAATCTCTAAATAATATACCTGGTTTAGGTCCTAAAAGGATTCAATTATTATATAAAAAATATAAAGTAAGAAATATTCAAGATTTAAAAAAAGTAATAAGACAACATAAAATAAAAGAATTAATTGGAGAAAAAACAGAAAAAAACTTAGAAGAAAGTATTGATTTCGCAAGAAAAAAAACAAAAGGTTTTTTATTAGGTTTTATATGGGAAGATGCTTTAAAAATAAAACACAATCTAGAAAAACAAAATTTTATCTTAAAAGCTGAAATAACAGGCTCTTTTAGAAGAAGGAAAGAAATAGTTAATGATTTAGATATTCTAGTGGCTTCAAATCAACCATCAAAAGTAATGGATTTTTTCACAAAAGATTCTAAAAAAATATTAGCAAAGGGAATGACAAAGTCTTCTATAATTTTAGAAAATGATTTGCAAATAGATCTAAGGGTTATAAAGGAAGAGTCTTTTGGAGCAGCTTTGCAATATTTTACTGGCAGCAAATTACATAACATTCATCTAAGAAAAATAGCAATAAAAAAAGGATGTAGATTATCAGAATATGGATTATTTAAAAATAACAAACTAATTGCATCAAAGACAGAAAAAGAGATTTATAACAAATTATCTTTACCCTATATTGAACCAGAACTAAGAGAAGATAGGGGAGAATTTGAGAAACAACCTTCCTTAATAAGATTAGAGGATATAAAGGGTGATTTACATATCCATACAAATTATTCTGATGGTGAAGATTCAATAAAAGAAATGGTTGAAAAAGCTAGATTTTTAAAATACAAATATATTGGAATTACAGATCATTTTGGTTCGTTAAAGATTGCAAATAGTATGGACATAAAAAGATTCAATAATCAAAAAAAAGAAATTAATAAATTAAATTTTAATATTTTCCATGGAATAGAAGCAAATATTAAAGCAAATGGTTCTATTGATGCACTTAATAATTTAGATGTAGATTATATGATTGGATCAATTCATGCAGGTTTTTCGAATGATAAAGAAAAACAAACCAAGCGAATATTATTAGCTATGGATAATGAAAAAGTAAAGATTCTTGGGCATTTAACTGGTCGTTTACTTAATAAAAGAAGAGGTTATGATTTAGATTTTGATAAGATATTTGATAAGGCTTATTCAAATAATGTAGTAGTGGAAGTAAATTCATTTCCAGATAGAGTAGATTTGGATGATTCTTTAATAAAAAAAGCAATTGAACATAAAGTAAGATTAGCTATCAATACAGATGCTCATTCTCAAGATAATATGAATTTTATGAGATTTGGTATATTTCAAGCTAGACGTGGTTGGTGTGAAAAAAAGAATGTTATAAATACTTTAAATAAATTAAAATTTTAAGATAGATTTTATAAGATATAGTTCAGACTATAGTAAAAATATATAAAGAAAACTAAAAAAATAAAATCATGATAATTTCTTCAGAGGAATACAGAGAAAGAATAAAAGTTCCTGACAATTTAAATCCAAAAGAATACATCTTGCTTCCTGATTTAAATCTAATTATTTCAATAGATACATTCTTTTCAGATGAAAATTGGTGGATAACACACCAAAAATCAACAAAAGAGCATGCAGGAATGCCAAATCTATCTGAATTTTTAGACTTATTAAAATTACTTCATGAAGAAAACGCGTTATATGCAGACAATTCAATAGTTCCACTACAAAGATGTAAAGAACTTTTTATAGAAATAGCAGGACTGAGAAGAGAAAGCTCAAAAATAATATATTTAGAGAAAGATAAGATTAATGGGCGTGTAATAATGCAAACACCCAAGAGAGAAGAATGGTTAGATGAAATGTACTTACCAAATGAAGAAGGGGGTTTAGAAAGACAAACCGATCATTTATACACAAATGAAAGATTAACTCCTTTCAGAACAGAACCATTGGGATTCTATTTAGGTAAAACTCGAGAAATAAGTTTAATTGATCTAATATACAGACACACGAAACAAGGTTTACCTGTAATAGCACAAAAGCGTGGGAATCTTAAGTATTCGCCTCCGAAATTTGCTATGGTCGCTAATTTTAGGAGTACTCCATTTGGTCTCTCCTTGGATTGTGATGAGCTTCCTATGAATCGTCACTCGGATCGCAAGATACGAAAAAAGTATGCTATAAACTAAATTTATAAATAATAGACTTATTTTATATTTTAATGATAGTTAAAGATTTTAATCTCCAACATACAATAGAGTGTGGACAATTTTTTAGATATAAAAAAGAAAATGATTTTTATTATATTCAAACAAAAGATAAAATAATTAAGATAAAACAAAAAAACAATCAATTAATTTCTAATGAATCAGATGAATTTTTAATAAACTTTTTTAATTTAAATCAGAATTATCAAGAAATTTTAACTATTTTAAACAAACATAATGATATAAGAGAATTAACAAAACAATTTTATGGATTAAGAATAATTAATCAAGACCCCTGGGAATGTATGATTTCTTATATTTCTTCTTCAGCTAGATCAATTCCTTTAATAAAACAATCTATAGATTTAATGAGTAAACAATTTGGAGAAGAAATAATTTTTGATAAATCTACATTTTATACATTTCCTAAAATTAACTCTTTGAATGATTTAGATAAGTTAAAGCAATGTAAACTTGGTTTTAGAGTGGATTATATTATTAGAGTAAATTCTTTGGTTAATAATGAATATTTTAAAAATTTAAAAGAGTTAGATTATGAAAAGGCAAAACAAGAATTAATGAAACTTCCTGGAATTGGACCAAAAGTAGCAGATTGTATTTGTTTATTTTCTTTAAAAAAATTTGAAGCGTTTCCAATAGACACATGGATTAAAAAATATCTTAAACAAACGAATTTAGATTATAAACAATTTTATCCTTATCAGGGTTATGCTCAAGAATTTATTTATTATTTGATGATTGCTTCTAAGTTTTTGTATGCAACAGTATAATAAAAGGAATAATCTTTATATTGGTCATTTACCATTTTATTATACCCTCTGTTGTAGGCTACCAATGCTTTTTTTAGCGATTTAGTTCTATCTAACTCAATTCTTAAGACTTCTGCTCCCCTCATAATATTATGCCATGGATTGTATGGATCAAAATCTTTGGAGTAAATAGGCATGATTTGCATAATCCCCTGTGCACCAGTTTTTTTGTGTCTTGATTTAGGACTAAGATTACTTTCAGTTATTCCTAATTTTGCTAGAATAGATGGATCAATATTTGTTATTTTTCCTGCTTCTGCAAATAACAACCAAAAAAGTCCTAGGTTGTATCTTAATTGCTCTTTATTTTTTACGAATTGAACTGGATAAAGAATAGCAAAATTTATTTTTATTCTTTTTTCAGATAGGCTATTATATAAGTCTTGATTAAATTCTAGTTCTTTTGTGGTTTTCGGGTTTATAATTCCTAATGGTTTAAAATCATAACGTACACTATTTTCTTCTTTTTCTGTCATTTCTCCAATAATTCTTGGTACTATTTCTTCTCTATGGACAAAACTAGTTAATATTAGATTACTTATGGATATACCTAAAATTTTAAAAAATTCATTTCTTGTTATCATGTGGTTCTTTTGAAATAGAAAAATATTTAAAAGATGCTGTCTAGGGAGATATATGACAAATAATTTCTTGAATGAGGAATTTTTTCAGAGGAGGGCGTCTAAGTTAGGAAGTCCTACTTCACCGATGACACCCAAACAATTAGAAGAGATGAGTAAAAGGTTGAATGAGGGTTTGAAGAATGTAGAAATAGGGGCTATACAACCAGAGACATTTGATACCATACCAAAGGAACATTTTCAAGAGGTAAGAAGGTTAGCAAAATTAACAGATACTAATATGTCAATGCATGCTCCAATTGTGGATCCTGCTGGATTTCAACAGTCACAAGATGGTGCTGGTGTGTGGTCTGAGCAATTAAGAAAAAATACAGTAAATCAGATATCATCTTTCTTTGATAGAGCAGCTTATATGATAGAAAAAGATGAAAAAAAGGATATACCTGTGGTTGTGCATGCTAGTTCAATGTTCTCAAGGCAGCAGGAAGAGGGTTTAGTAGATCCAAATAATCCAGAAAAAAAATTATACAGAGCAATGGCAGCAGTTAATCAGGATACTGGACAAATAACAGTCTTACATCATAAGGAGAGAATAAGACCAGGTACGGATAAAAAGGAATTGTTTGATGTGTATAAATCATTACAATCTATAAACAAAACTACATGGGACGAAGAAAAATTGAAATTACTTTCTTATGAAAAGGATGCGAGAGGGCTTAGAGAAAAAGGAGATGTTTTGGAAAAAAAAGAACAAGCTATTTTGAAAACAGGTCTTGTAGAATTTGATTCAACTGGTCAAATAGATACTGAAAAAAGCAATTCTGAATATGCGACATTATATCTGAATACAACAAAAGAAAGGGGTATTATACAGAGTCATATTGATAGTTTAGAGACTGATATGCATTCAAAATTTTTGGATATGTTTGATAAGATGTCAAAGATTAAAGAAGACACATATTTTAAGAATTTAGATGAAAGGAGTTGGGATATACATTCAAAAAAAATTCAAGCTTTAAGGGATCATATAGATAAAATGCAAGTTACTTATAATAATTTAGCACAAAGGGAGATTTCTCCATTATATTCAGAGTTAGAAAGATTATATCAAAAGAAGGATTATGTTGGATTTGAGGCAATAAGAAGAAAGATTGAGGAAAAAGAGAATCAAATGCCTGAATTGAAATTAAATTCAAGTAATGAACAACTTAGATTTTTTATGCAACATTTGGGAGAATTGCCTGATCCGCAGACATGGGTTCCATTGGAGGATTTTGCTAGGGAAAAGGCATCTCAGACCGTTGCAGAGGTTATGTTAAGACAATTTGAAAAACACAAGGACAAATCACCAATTTGTGCATTAGAAAATTGGGCTCCAGATAAGGCATTGTCTACAGGAGAGGGTTTAAGGGGATTAGTTGAAGAAAGCAGAAAAAAGTTTGTAGATTTGTTAATAAAAGAGAAAGATATTTCAAGGAGTGAAGCAACAGTTTTAGCAGAAAAATTAATTGGCGCTACATGGGATGTGGGGCATATTAATGAGATTAGGAGATCAGGAATTAAGACTGAGGAAGAGCTTAAAAAAAGGGTAATAGAAGAGACAAGAAGATTAACAGAAGGAAAAAATATAGTTAAGCATCTACATATAACAGACAACTTTGGCTTTGGAGATTCTCATTTACCGCCTGGAATGGGAAATGTACCTATAAAAGAAATAATAGAGGAATTAGAAAAACAAGGTTTTACGGAAAGGGGGATTGTAGAGGCTGGAAATTTTGTTAAAGAATTTGGAATTTCGCCTACTGCAAGTACGTTTGAATATTTTGCTTCTCCTTTATATGAAATGAAAAGAGATCCTTATTGGAGGGAACCAATTTATTCACCATATCATCAGACATTTGTAGACTTTCCGCCACAACATTTTAACTTGTATGGTTCGAGTTTTACGACATTACCGAAAGAATTTGGTGGTCAGGTGGGTGGAGAAAAAAGTAGGTTTGCAGGAACGCCTAATGATTAAATTTATAAATAAAAATACAGTTTTAGATTAGAATGAAAAAAAAATTGGGGAAAAAGCGGTTAGAGAAGGATATAGATATATCTATGGACTTTGCTACAAAGGTATATAAAAAATTTAGAGAGGTGGTTAAGGCTATTGTTCTGTTTGGCTCTGTTGTTAAGAAATCAGATGATTTAAGGAGTGATATTGATATTATTATTTTTATAGATGATTGTGTAATAAACTGGGATCAAGAGTTAATTAGTTGGTATAGAGAGGAATTAGCAAAGTTGATTGCACAACAGCATTATAAAGATAAATTGCATGTGAATACAGTGACTTTATCTGTGTTTTGGGAGGAAATTAAGATAGGAGAACCATTAATGATAAATGTTTTGAGGTATGGAGAGGTGTTAGTGGATATTGGTGGTTTTTTTGAGCCTTTGAAGGTGTTGTTAGCTAAGGGAAAAATAAAACCCACTCCTGAAGCAGTATTTAATAAGATGGAGAGTGCTGAAATTCATTTATCAAGATCTAAGGGTTTATTGTTGAATGTTGTAGAGGGTTTTTACTGGGCTATGGTTGATGCTAGCCATGCTGTATTGATGGCTGAGAAGATAATACCGCCTTCTCCAGAGATGTTATATGAATTGCTTGATCAATATTATGTTAGCAATAAAAGAATTGATAAGAAATATTTGGAATGGTTTAAAGAGATTCAAACTATTGCAAAGAGAATTAACCATGGTGAAATAAGGGTTTTAGATTCTAGAACTATAGAGGATATGCATATCAAATCAGAAAAATTTGTTGCTACATTAAGAGAGCTAACTAAAATTTTAATTAAGAATGAAAGGATTATAAGGCAGGAGTTTAAGACCTTTTAGCTAATGCTTCTTTCATTGCAGTCATAGCATTGTATGTTTTTGCTAATATATCTCCTTCTTTATGTTCTACTATATACCTTTCGATTATATCTTTAATAGTACTAATATCTTTTCTGTATTTATCTTCGTCCTCAACTTTTGATTTTTTACCCTCTTTATCTGTGACTTCTTTTTCATATAATCTTTCTAACTCTTTTTCTGTTTTATCCAGTAATGCGAATGTTAACTGTTGAATACCACTTCCAACACCATATTTTTCACTTAGTTTAAGTATACTTGTTTCTGCTTCGTCTAGGTTTTTTTCATCTTTTAATGCCTTTAAAAGTCCATCTAAACTTCCATTTTGTTTTAGGCTAATTAATCCAGTTTTAAGCTTAGAATTTATGGTGTGATTTGTTATTAATTCCTTTAATGATTCTTCTTTGCTAAAATCAGCACCTATAATGGTACCTATTCTCAGCCAATAATCTAATCCCTCTCTTTTTTCATAATTAGGATTTATTTCTTCTAATATTTGTCTATATGTATCTTTTTTATCTAATTTATCTAATCTTCCCTTTTGTGCTTTTAGGTCTTTAGGTGCATGATCTGTTATTGTTTTAATAAAACCAGCATTATTGACTTTTGTGCAAATATCTGTTCCGAATCTATTTTCTGCATAATTAATTACATTAGGATCATTCATCCAATTTGGGTTGTTTTCTATTGTTTCGTTTACAAAATCTACAAGTCCATATTCAGCGAATAATCTTTTTATATTCTCATCTAGTGTCATTTTAATCTCCTAAGAATTGATAGAATTAACTAGTATTTAAATCTTTTGGTTCGTAACTACTTAGAAGTAATTAATCTCTTAATTTCTCTAATAATATTTTTCTTTCCGTAGAAGCAATTTTTACTCTTGTTTTATTAACAGTGTCTGGATTGACAGAGATAGCATCTATTCCAGATTTTACTAAAAATTCAACTATTTCAGGATAAACTGAAGGAGCCTGACCACAAATACTTACTGTTTTATTATGCTTTTTAAATCCTTTAATGATAAGGTCTATGGCTTTTAAAACAGCCATGTTTCTCTCATCAAAATAACCCATTTTAGCTAATTTTGTTGAATCTCTATCTACACCTAAAACTAGTTGTGTTAGATCATTTGAACCTATAGAACAGCCAGCAATTTTTAACGAGGCAAATTCTTCAGCTAATAAGGCAATTGAGGGAACTTCTGCCATTAAATAAATATTAAAATCATGGCTATTTTCTAAATCATTTTCTTTTAATATTTTTAAACATTGCTCAACTTCATCTATATTTCTAACGAAAGGCAACATCACATGAACATTCTTCAGTCCTTTGGCTCTTACTTTGAGTATGGCTTTAATTTCTAATTCGAATGCACCTTTAAATTCTTCGCTAACATATCTAGAAACCCCCCTCCAGCCAAGCATTGGATTTTCTTCATGTGGCTCGTAATTCTCTCCGCCTTTGAGATTCTTATATTCATTTGTTTTGAAATCTGAAAATCTGACAATCATTGGTTTATTGTTTATTGCAGAAGCAACAGTTTCAATGCCCTTAGCTAATTTTTCAATGTATTCTTTTTCTCTACCATCTCTAATCATAGCATTTGGATGTTCGTTAATATAGCTTGTGATAATAAATTCGACTCTCATTAGACCAATACCATCAAAATCTAAGTCTTTATACTCATCAATCTTTTCAGGTTCTCCTAGGTTCATATATAATTTTGTTGCGGTAATTATTGGTTCGTGGATATATTCTTTGTTAATACTTTCTTTTTTTTCTATTTTTCCAGTATATCCCTCATAGACTTTCCCTGTGTTGCCATCTACTGTAATCAAATCATTTTCTTTTAATATTTTAGTTGCTTTTTCTGTGCCAACTACACATGGCACTTCTAGTTCTCTCGAAACAATTGCTGCATGGGAATTTGAAACAAGTAATGATGAATATTTCTTAGTAAAAACAACATAATTATGATCCATATCATTATTCGCTTTTACTTGAATATTAAAAACATCAATCATACCAATATCTTCAACATACGTAATACGTTGCATCCTTAAATTAGAATCTACAACTCTTTGTAATTCCTCTCTTATTTTACTAGAAGCCAAAGGCATAATTCTTTCTACAATTTTATTTTTATCTAAAAGAAGATTTTTTTGAACATATGGTTTTATTTTGCCTTTCCAATTTACTTCATCAACAATATCTGCTATAATTTGTTTTGCTGCGAAAAATTTTGTTCCAATTCTATTTCTAGTCATCCCATCTACTCTTTTCGTATAATTAAGAACATCAGATACTTTTTCAACTATCTGAACATGATGAATATTTCTATTTACAGTAATTTGAGGAACAATTCCTAATTTTAGACAAGCAACAATAACCCCTTTTAATACATTCTCTTTAGAGACATAAATATGTAGCCTATTGTCATAGTAACAACCATCCCCATCAATTAAACCAGCTAAAAAATTAAATGCTGTTTCTTTGTCGTATTTAATTAACCAATAATCTAAATCTTGACTTATTTTAAGTATTTGTCTTGCAGGCTCCATTTTACAACATATAAAATCAGTTGCAAAACCAGAGATAACATGTCCATTGAATAAAGAATTAGTCTCTTTTTCTCTTATTAAAGAAAAGTTTTCATTAAATATATCATTAAAATAGGTTCTAACTGTATTTATAAATAATTTCTTATTTTCTGTTTCTTTTTGCGTGAAAATTACAATCCCTCTTCTTGGCAATCCACTTTTTCCTGAACTTATCTTGCAATGACCATCTGAAAGTAATGCTCCGAGCAGATAAGCTAGTTTTGGTTCACTTTTTTCTATCACAAAATCTGGTAATTTTTCAAGAAGACATATTCCTTCTTGTTCTTCAATTACTTTATTAATTTCTTTCTTTACAAGTTCTCTATTTTTATAGGTATATATCTTATGATCTGGTGTTATTCTTATAGTGTTGTGTAAAATCCTATTTGTTTGAGATACACTCACATTTATAGCAAATCTTTTTCTCTTTCCAGCACTTAAAATTTTCTTCCATTTTGGTTTACAATTTATATAATCATAAGAAAATATAAACAAATTTTTTTCATATTCTAGAATCTCAGATATTTCTTCAATTTTCTTAAAACCTTTATTTGTTAAAACAATAGTTTCACCACCAAAACAAGTTAAACCACCTTCGTCCGTGACAATTGCAGATGCTTTCTCCATTGCAGGAACATAGTCAGGAGATGTCATTTTAGCAACCAGAACATCACCTTTTTCTATCTTAGAAATTTCTTTCATATTAGTTATGATCTTAACTTTACCGCCTGCAATCCCTGGAGAGGCTCCTAACCCCTCTAGAATAATATTACCTAATTCTTTTGTTGTATCTTCCTTTTTTTCTTTTTTTAGGGTGGTTACTGGTCTTGCTTGGACAATATAAACCTTACTTCCCTCAATAGCAAATTCCATATCCATAGCTCTTTTGTAGTGTTTTTCAATCATTTGAGCTAATTCACCTAGCCTTTTTATTTCGCTTTCATTTAATTTTTGTTCTTTGCCTTTTTCTCCTAATTCTTTTTTAATATTTTTTAAATTATCTCTAGCGTACATCCATTCTTGTTTGTTTACGATTTTATGTTTTAATATTAGGTTGTTTTTATCTAAGATGTAATTATCTGGACTGACTTCTCCAGCAACAACAGCGTCTCCCAAACCAAATGCTGCTTCTATAACTATTTCAGATTCATTATTTGTTGCAGGATTAACGCTAAACATTACTCCAGCTTTTTCAGAATTAACCATTTTTTGAATAACTACAGCTATGTATACTTTGTCATGGGGAAAATTATTTTTAATTCTATAATAAATAGCTCTTGCTGTATATAAAGAAGCCCAGCACATTTGAACAGCTTTAATTAGATTTTGATTGCCTTTTATGTTTAAGAAGGAGGCTTGCTGACCAGCAAAGGATGCGCTATTATGTGTTATAATTCCACTAGCAGCAAAATTTTCTACTTCAGGAACAGTAAAATCATAAACAAAATCATTGTATTTTATTTCTTTAACTTCTTCAATTTTATCCCACTTTATAATAGGATTTAATTCTTTTTCTTCTTTAAAATCTGCTAAAGTAGGTAACTTTTCATTACCTTTTAGTTCTTTAATATTTTTAACTTCTTTTATAGTTAAATCATTTTCATCCAAAATCAATAAGGTGTGGGTTGGAGAGACCACAATTCTTTTTCCAGTTTCAGTAATTATATCATACAATCTTTCTTCGTTTTTAACTTTGTGCTTATATAAATTACTGACTTTACACCATTGAATCTTATTTTCTTTCATAGCAGGAATTTCAATTTCATAGCCTTCTCCTTCGCCTACTAAGTCATAAATTTCTTCCATACTTTTAAAATAAATTTTATTATTAATTTTAATTATAATATGCTCATCTTTTGAGATACTAGGTAGATCTTCAGCGGTTGCAGAACTTCTAACAGCAACAAAGGGTGCATCTCGTCCGGTTTTAATGATATTCAGTGCATTTTTTGAAACCCCATGTAATTCAGAATTAACATTTAAATTATCGTATGCTTCAATAATATCTTTTTGGATTTCATGCAATATTTCTGTTTGTAAGATTAAATCTTGAACTTCTTGAGAAATGGTTTGTAGTTTTTGTGTGTCTTCTATATCAACTTTAGATAGTTTCTCCATAATTTTATTTTTTAACCTTGTTTTCTCTATATATTTTTTAAAGGCTTGAGCTGTAACTACAAAACCTGGAGGAATTGGTAGCTTAGAATTGTACATTTCTCCTAGAGAGGCCCCCTTGCCTCCAGCGATGGCTACATCTTCATTAGTTAATTCTCTAAACCATTTTATGTTTTCATCTACCACTTTTTACTCACCTTAATAATAAAAAAATTAGTAGTTATTAAAAGTTATTATAGTGTTCTGTTCTAAATCTCTGAGGTTACACTGGATATGTGTACACAAGCTCTTTAAAATATATTTGTTTATACACTAGAGTCATAAATTAGTACTTGAAAAAAATTTATAAATCAGGCTATATAAATATTTTGGGTTTAGATTTGAGGAATATTTAAAAATTGAAATTTTATTGAGAAATGATGTTTGATATTACAGTGATTGGGGGTGGACCAGCAGGTCTGAGTGCTGCATTATATGCTAAAAGGTTTGGTTTAAATATTTTAGTTATAACTAAGGAATTAGGGGGGTCTATAGTAGATAGTTATTCTGTTGAGAATTATTTGGGTTTTGGATCTGTGGATGGTGAGGAGTTAATTAAGAGATTTAAAAAACATTGTGATGATTTTCATGTTGAATTTGAGTTTGATAATGTTTTAGGTATTGATGGAGAGAATGATGATTTTGTTGTTTATACAGATCATAGTACTTATTTAACAAAAAAGGTTATATTAGCTTTAGGTACAAATAATATGTTATTGGGTGTTAAAGGGGAAAAGGAGTTCATAGGGAATGGTATAGGTTTTTGTGCTGTTTGTGATGGTATGTTTTTTAAGGATAAAAAAGTGATTGTTGTTGGGGGCGGGGATTCTGCTCTTTCTACAGCATTAATGATGAAAAGACATACTAAGGATGTTTTATTGGTGGTACGCGAGGATGTTTTTACTGCCCAACCAATGATGAAGAATTTGGTGAAAGATATTGATGTTATTTTTGATCAGGAAATTGTTGAATTTATGGGAACTAAACGTTTAAAATCTGTTAAGTTTAAGGATGGCACTGAAATGAATGTTGATGGGGTTTTTATAAGGATAGGAAGCAAACCAGATATTAATCTTTTATCTCATTTGTATTTGGATGTTGATGATGAGGGATATGTTAAGATTGATGCTAGAATGGAGACAAGTAGAAGGGGAATTTATTGTGCTGGGGATGTTACTAATGGTAGTAATAAGTTAAAACAATTAACAACTGCAGTTGCAGAGGGTTCTATTGCAGCACATTCTGCTTATGAGGATTTGGTATGATAAGAGATTTTATTAATCTTTTTTAAGTAATTTTTCGATGTTGTGTAGATATTTTGGCAGGTGCGGGGGTTGTAGTTTGCAACATTTGGATTATGATAAACAATTAGAACAAAAGAGGGATTTAGTTAAAAATCTTTTAAATTTTTCTGACATTATGGTTTTTAGTGATAGTGATTTTTATTATAGAAACAGGATTGATTTAGTGTTTCACAAGACGGGTTTGGGTTTGAGAAAGAAAGGAATGTGGTGGTGTGTTTTGGATATTGAAGAATGTATAATATGTGAAGAACGAATAAATAAAATAATTAATGAGTTAAGGGATTATTTTAAAGAAAATGATGCTTTTGATATAAAGAGAAGGATTGGGACCTTAAGATATGCTGTAATTAGGGTTACCAGAAAAGAGATTTGCATTAATTTCATATTAAATTCAGATTCTATGAAAATATCTGAGGCTATTGAGAAAATAAAAGGTTTTAGAACGTGTGCTAATGATATTACTATAGGGTATGTTGGAAGAAATAGTGATTTAAGTGTAACAGATGATTATTTTGTTTTAAAAGGCAGGGATAATTTAGAAGAAGAAATATTAGGAAGGGGGTTTATTTTTAATTGTCAATCATTTTTTCAGAATAATTACAATGTCGCTGTTAAGATGCATAAATATGTTAGTGGTTTGTTGAAAAAATATAATGGTAATTTGCTTGATTTATACGGTGGGGTTGGTTGTTTTGGAGTGATTAATTCTAATGGCTTTTCTAAGATTTTGGTTGTTGATGAGTCTAAGAACGCTATAGCTTGTGCTAGGATAAATATTGGAGATTTAAAAAATATGGGGGTTAAGTTATTGGATTCTAAGTATTTAAAAAGACTAGAATTAAAGGGAAGGTGGGTTGTGATATTAGATCCTCCAAGGAGTGGGATGCATTTTAAAGTGATTGAGGAGTTGAATTTATTAAGACCTGAAGCAATAATTTATGTTTCCTGTAACGTTAAGCAATTAGCTAGGGATCTGGCAAAGTTTAATGATTATAGGATAGAAAGTGCTGCTTTGTTTGATATGTTTCCTCAAACAGAACATTGTGAAGTAGCAGTAGAATTAAAACTTGATAATTAATATACCTTTGTTTATGTTTAAAGTAAGTTTATTCTTAAATTTTTTTATGTAATCTAGGAAATCCAACATTTTTTCTTTATGACTTATTACATTGTCGCATATAATAAGGCCATTTTTTTTAATTAGTTTTTCTGCTTTTTTAAAATAATCTATGTATTCTTTTTTTGTGCCATCAATAAAGATCAAATCAAATTTTTCTTTTATGTTGTTTTTTAAAAAATTTTCATTTTTTAATATGATGTTGTTTCTTTTTAATTCTTTAAGATTTTTTTTTGCTTGTTCGAATCTATCCTTTCTTATTTCATATGAGATTACATTTTTTGCGTTTAGAGATAGCCAATATGTACTATAACCGTGGTTTGTACCGATTTCTAAGATTGATCCTTTTGTTAAAAATGATAATAAAATTCCTGTTTCTCTTGAGATATTTTTTTGATCTTGTTCTAATATTGTTAATAACATATTTTTAAGAACATTTATAAAAATATAAGTTTTTTTGTTTCTTATGAAAAGGATAGAGAAAAAAGAAAATCTTAGATTGTATTATAATTTAGTTAAGAAATATAAATTTGTTGTAGTTTGTTTAGTTCTTCTTATTTTGTTTTTGGAAATTACTTATATAGCTGATACTTTTTTATTCAAATTATTGACTGATAAGGGAAATGAATTTTTTTCTGGTTTGTTGTTAAAACAGGATTTTTTTTATTTTTTAGGGGTATTAGCTTTGGTTTATATATTTTTGGTGTTGATTAGAAGTATAGGTATATGGTTCCAATTCCATCTTTTAAATAGATTAGAAATAAATATGATTGCAGATGTAAAAAAGAAATTTTTTAATCATATATTGGGATTATCATATAGTTTTCATGCTACAAACAAAACTGGTCAAATTATTTCTAAATTAATAAGAGGATCAAATGCCATAGAGGGAATAACAGATGTTTTTTTGTTTCATTTTTTACCATTTTTTTTGAAATTTATTTTAGTTGCTGTGGCTTTAATTTATTTGGATTGGTTATCTTTAGTTGTAATCTTTGTTGTGGTAATATTTTTTATGATTTATAGTATATTTATTTACAATAAACAGCAGTTAGCAAAACTTGAGGCAAATAAGGCAGATGATTATGAAAAATCTATGATTAGTGATACTTTCACTAATATTGAGTCAATAAAATATTTTGGCAAGGAGGATTCTGTAAAACGGAAATATTCTAAGCTAGTGGAAATAACAGGATTTTTGTTTTTAAGATCTTGGAATTTTGTTAGATGGGCAGATTCAGGGTTGTATTTAATATTAGGTTTTGGGACTTTTTTTTTGATTTATTTTTCTATACTTAAATTTATGAGTGGTTTATTAAGTTTGGGGGATTTGGTTTTTATTTATACAACTTTTGGTTCTTTAGTTGGAAGCATGTATGGTTTTGTTGGGGGGATTAGGGGATACAATAGGGCGGTTGCTGATTTTGAATCTTTGTATGCCTATAATAGGTTTGAAAATGAGATTAAAAATAAGGCTGATGCAGTATCTTTAAAAATTAGAGATCCAGTAATAGAATTTAAAAATGTTGACTTTTCGTACGGTAAAAGACAGATTTTGCATAGATTTAACCTAAGAATTGATGCTTATAAAAAGGTTGCTTTAGTTGGGCATTCCGGCAGTGGAAAGAGTACTGTTGTGAGATTGTTGTATAGGTTATTTGATGTAGATTTTGGAGGGATTTTGATTGATAATAGAAATATTAAGGATTTTGAGCAAGAGTCTTTAAGGAGTGAGATGAGTATAGTACCGCAAGAATGTATTTTGTTTGATGATACTATTTATAATAATATTAAATTTTCAAATCCACAGGCTAAGAAAGAGGATATTTTAAGGGCTATAAAATATGCACAGTTGGATGGAATAATTAAAAAATTTTATAGTGGTTTAAATACAGTTGTTGGGGAGAGGGGTGTAAAACTTTCTGGGGGCGAAAAACAAAGGATTTCTATTGCCCGGGCCATTTTAGCAAATAAGAAGATAATAGTATTGGATGAGGCTACTTCTGCTTTAGATTCTAAAACAGAATATGAGATAAGGAAGGCAATGGATAGATTGATGTATGGCAAGACATGCATAATTATAGCGCATAGATTGTCTACTATTATGAATGCTGATGTTATCGTTGTAATGGATAAGGGAAAGATAGTGCAAATTGGAAAACATAGTCAGTTAATAAGACAGGATGGTATGTATAAAAGGTTGTGGAATTTACAAAAGGGAGGCTATATTAAATAATTATTGAAAAATATTCCAACATAAATAATCTTTTCCTTTAGTTGATTTTTTAAGTAGTTTTATATTTTTACCTTCAACTTCGAATGATGCAAATGTTCCTTTTGAACATTTTAAGAAATATTTACCTGTTTTCCAATTTGCACTATGTTTTAAAAATTTTATAAATTCTTTTTTATCTTTGATATATTCTTCTTCAATTTTTAGCTCTGGTTTAAATTGATAAATAATAGAATAATTTGGGCGAACCTGCATAACAATCATTTTTCCTTCGTACATTGTAAATAAAAACAACTAAAACTTTATAAAGCTAATCTGCGCAAAATACATCCAGGTTATACGCCATATCTTTTTCAGATTGAAGTTTATTTTTAGATTTTAGGTATTCTCTTGCAAGTAGCCAGAATATTAACCCCAAACTTTTTCTTCCTTTGTTGTTGCATGGTACAACTAAATCAAGATTGTTAACCTCATTATTTGTATCGCAAAGGCCGATCACTACTATGCCAACCTTTAAGGCATCGTCAACAGCGTTTTTATCAGGTAGTGGATCCACTACAAATATAAGTTTTGCTTCTCTGAAATTTTCTAGGTTTTTGTTTGTTAGGATTCCTGGTGGGTATCTTTTTGTTATAGACTTTATTCCAGTCAGCTCTGAGAATAGTTTTGCTGGTATCCAACCGTTTTCTCTTCTGCAGACTATAAGTATTTCGTCTGGTTCATAGAAGGATAATAGCTTAGATGCTAATCTTAATTTTTCATTAACACTTTGTATATTAAGAACAGCTAGTGAGTCTTGTCTAACTTTATAAATAAATTTGCTCATTGCTTTTGTTCTGAATTTTGTGCCTATATGTAAACCAACTTTTAGATATTCATCTAATGGCATTAATAGCTCTGATTCTTTTACTTCTTCAGACATGAGAAGAACAGAAAAATAATAATATTTAAATGTTTCTATGCTTTTTTTGTTTGATAAAATGGATTTTTGCGCATTAATTTGGTTTAAATAATTTAAAGATTAGAAGCTTTAATTTTTGATAGTTTTGTCTTTTATATGTACATTTATTTTGTTGCAATGTTTTTCTATTGGACATTGATTACAGGTTGGGTGGATTGGTTTGCATATGTGTTGACCAAATGGCACTAATATTTTATTTAAGTCTATCCAATATTTTTTAGGAAGTTTTTTTCTTAGTGTAATCTCTGTTTCTAGCGGTGTTTTGGTTTTAATATATCCCCATCTATTTGTGATTCTATGTACATGGGTATCTACACAGATTGCAGGTTTTTTGAATGCTACGGCTACAACAAGATTTGCTGTTTTTCTGCCTACACCAGGTAGTTTTGTAAGTTCTTCTACTGTGTTTGGAATGATATTGTTGAATTTTTCTTTTAATATTTTTGGAATTTGTTTTAGATATTTTGTTTTTGTTTTGTAAAAGCCAACAGGATAGATTAGGTTTTGTAGTTCTTTTTTATCTATGAGTTCTAGGTCTTTTGTATCCTGTACCTTTGTGAATAGCTTTTTAGCAGCTTTTGTTGTTATTTCATCTTTTGTTCTTGCAGAGAGTATTGTTGCAAGTAATATTTTAAATGGATTATGTGTTTGATTTTCTATTAATTCAATAGAAGGTATTTTCCAGTTATTCGTTTCTTTTTTTAATATATTATATATTAGATAAATATTAATTTTTTTCATAGAGTATTTCTTATGTTAATTTAATTTAAGTGTTTTGGATAAAAAGATTTATTAGCTTCATGTTTTTTCTTTAATTATGATAAAATGTGATATATGTGGGGGAGAAATAGAGAAATTGTTTTTGAATAAATTTAGAGGGACATATCAAGGAAGTGGGAAGAATAAGAGATTAGTATGCAGTAATTGTCAGAAAAAACTATGAGAAGTTTAATACATTGTAGTTTTAACTATAAAAATGGAATTGAAAAGTTTTAAGTGGATTGAGTTAATCAAATTTAGGAAAATATATTAATTATTCCTTTAAAAAAATAGATTGGATGCCCTAGTAGCTCAATTGGTAGAGCATCGTTCTCGTATATAAAAGAGTAAAACGAAGGTTGTGGGTTCAAATCCCTTCTAGGGCTTAATTTTATATAGAGCTTTTTGTTTTGGAAAGTATGGATTTATTTCATATTATCTTGTTAAGTATTGTGCAGGGGATTACAGAATGGCTGCCAATTTCTAGTTCTGGGCATTTGGTTTTGTTGCAGGAATATTTTAATTTAAATGTACCTTTAAGTTTTGATATTTTTTTACATCTGGCTTCTGTGTTTGTTTTATTTGTTTTTTTTAGGATGGATATTTTGTATATGTTTAGGGCAGTAAAAAATAGGAATTTTAACTCTGATGATGGAAGATTATTTTTATTTATTATTATAGCTAGTATTCCTACTGCTATAATTGGTTTTTTGTTTCAAGATATTTTTGAGGGTTTTTTTACTAATGTTTTATGGGTTGGGATTGCATTTGTTTTTTGTGGGAGTTTAATCTTCATAACTAGAAAAAGGGTTCAAGAGAAGGAAATTGACTTTAAAAAAAGTTTTTTAATAGGAATAATGCAGGGTATAGCGTTAATTCCAGGAATAAGCAGAAGTGGAGGTACTATAAGTGTTGGTTTATTATTAGGGATTGATAGGAAAAAGGCCTTAAGATTTAGTTTTTTATTGGTAATTCCTGCGATATTAGGTGCTTTTTTTTTCAAATTAAAAGAATTTGTTGGTTATGAAATTTCTCTAGATTATTTAATTATTTCTTTTTTTGTGACTTTTTTAGTTGGTTATTTCACATTAAAGCTACTGATTAAGATTGTTAATTCTGGTAAATTTTATTATTTTGCATATTATTGTTGGGCAGTAGGTTTATGGATTTTAATTTTTAAATTATGAACATAGATTTTTTTTAAGGAGAAAGTTTTATATTGATGGCCATGTTGTTTTTTATAAATGGGGGCGTAGTATAATTCGGTAGAATAGGCGGCTCCAGTATGGAGCAATGAGCTTTTTGGCTGTGATATATATGCATGAAGATACCGCTTGGTGCAGGTTCAAATCCTGCCGTCCCCACCATTACATTTTTATATTTGTATTTTATTTAAATAATATGAATATTAAGAGAGAGGTAGAAACATTTGGAAAAGAGATTAAAGGGCATAATGTTAAATACATTTTAATTTTGGCTGTTATTCTTTTGATTTTAAGCTTTTTAAGTAAATTATTATTATATATAGGGATAGTAGTTTTAGCAGTTGGTTTATATTATTTTTTAAAAAATAAAAGATAATCTTTATAAATCAATTTTGTTTTACAAATCATATAATAAGGCGGGGTGATGATTATTGGCTAAAAAAAGAAGGGTTGTTAGGAATGTAAAAAAAACTAATATTATACCAGATAGTTTTAAATTTGATCAAATTAAAGCGGATCCAATTGAAGAATTAAAATCTGTTAGTGTGAGGGATAAATTATTATCTAGACCTAGAAAAGTCAAGAGTGACATTGTTAATAAAATGATGCAAAATTCAGGGAAGGCTAATGATCATTGCAGTAATGATAGATTTTGTGTACAAGCAAAATATTGTGTTGTAGCATTAGTTATTTTATTTGCAGGTTTAGCAATTTATGGAATGTATGATTTAACAGGAGAGAGTGTTAGTATAGAATATAATTTACCTCATGCATTTTGTATGAATGACATGGATTGTGAATATGGATGTATTTTGTCAAGTGGTACAGAATGTAAAGCTGAGTTGGGCAATTGTGAATGTGCTGGAAAGCCTTTAGGTGATTTTTGTGCTAGTACTAGAGAATGCCAGAATGCTTATTGTTCGTCAAGCAAGATATGTGGTGGTTTAAATGCTCGGTGTGAGGGAGATGAGCAGTGTTTTAAGGGAGGATGTTCGGTAACTGGATATTGTAAACTATTAAAAGGATATGGTGAATCTTGTAGAGATGATGACGATTGTAAGAGTGGAAGGTGTGGTATAAGTGTAGATAACATAAAAGTTTGTTATTAATAAAGGGCGATAAGGGGGAATCGGACCCCCGTCTCAAGCTCCACAGGCTTGCATCCTAACCATTGAACGACTATCGCCATATATTTTTTTGTGTTTATGTTCTTTATATATTTTACTGGAGATTTTTTTATTTGCTAGGTAAAAAAACTATACAGACTTTAGTCTGTAGATGAATTGTTTTTCTTGATTGAATAGAATTCTTTTTTCAAATTAAAAAAAGAAAAAGTATGGAGAGCGAAGCTTGTGCTATGCAAAGTCAACTATACTTATCGTGATCTTTTTTTGCCATGAAGAAAATTTGCTAGTTCGATTGGCTATTCAGATTTGTCAACAACAATGAAATTATATTCAAACTCAATTAGAACAGAATGACTTGATTGTCTGCTAAGGAAACTCCATCATTTAGATGAGAGAGGAAGTCATGATTTTAAAATAATTTTTAGAAATATTTATAAATGAATTTAATTTTACAATAATGTTATGTATAGAAGAAGAGGTGAAGTATGAAAATAAAATTAAAAAATATATATTTAATCAGTTCAATATTTATTCTTTTACTAACTTTGTTTATTTTTGTTGGAATGTATAATACAGGAAAAATTGTAAAATCAACAAGTCAAATTCTGTTGCCTGAAGGTAATGTGGGGGATCCTAGTTCTGCAAGTACTAGTATAATAATGAGTTTTCTGGGTGATTTGGGAACACAAGTTCCTTGTGAAATTGATGATGATTGCTCTGGGATGAAATGTTTTGAGGGTATATGTTCTAGAAATTGTTATTCAAATGCTGATTGTTTTGAGGGTTATGAATGTGTTTATGATGGTTCTTTATTGGAGGATATTAATATTGTTGATGATACACGGGTTAAGATAGGTGGTATAGGTGAAAGACCAGAGGTTAGTCTTCCTCCTTTGAATATTAATCAATTATTGCAAGGTGGATCAGCGGGTAGTTTATTGCTTCCTGGTGGTGTAATTCCATCAACTGAAACCAGTATGATAATTAAGAATGATCCTATGTTACAAAATCAAGATATAGAACCTATCCAAAACTTTAGGCTATCTGAACCTAGTGTGGCTAAACCTTTAGTCTCTACAGGCAAGGTAGTTTCTTCTTTAGTAGGTTTAACTTTAGGGGGAGGTTCTGTACAAGAATCTGGTGTTTGTGTAAGAAGTGATGATGAAGAACCAGAAGAAGAAGAAGAACCACCTGAGGAAGAATCTTTAATTGGTTGTAGTGATAATAGTCAATGTGGTCAAATGCGTCCTTCTTGTGGATGTGAATTTTTTGGAATGTTTGAGCCAGGTGATAGTTATGATGCTACGCTATTAGGTGCACCATTTGAGTTTGAATTTTATCAGGATATGAGAACTGCTAGTAGGCCTGGAGTTATATTTAATGTAAATGGAGAAGAGGTTTTCTTAGATGTATTGGGGACTTCTCAGGATATAAATGGCTATAATATTGCAGCATATGATTTGGGAGAATATGTTGGTATGTGTATTAAGGGATTATGTGGGGGATATTTAGCTTATTGTGCAGATGATAGTCAATGTGTAAGTGGGGTTTGTGATCCAAATGGACATGTTTGTTCTATGCCTAGCCCAGCTACGGAATGTATGGATTATAGCTCTAATTATTTTACTAATGGGGCTGTTACATCTTATGTTAGTATTGATGATGAATTAATGGCATATTTTGGGGATGAAAATGGGGGGTTTTACTCTGTTGATTTAAACAAAGGGGTTGGTTTATTTAATATGAAAAATTTAAGATTATCAAGTCCTCTCCTAAGATGGAAATTTGTGGATATCGGTGCTAGTGAAGTTGGAGCAGTTAAAACTCCGCCTTATGTAGATTATGATTCGTCTTTGGTATATTATGGAACAGATAAAGGGTGGTTATATGTGCTTGATGTAACAGATGGTTCTAAGGTTGCTAGTTTAGATGTTACAGGCAGTAGAGATGTTGGTTTGTTGGGATCTTATAATGGCATATTAAATTATAATGGAAATTTGTATATGACTGATACTGCAGGATTTTTGCATGTAGTTAGTAAAATATCTGGTATTTCTAGACAAGCTACTTTGAATGAAAATTCAGTTAAAATAAAGGATAATAGAATGATTTCGTCTCCTGTTTTAGATGATGTTAATAATCTATTATATATAGGTACAGAGGATGGTGAAATTTATAAGGTAAGTATTAATAGTCAGGGGACTATGAGTGATCCTGTGAGTGTGTATCATGCTGATGGGGAGATATTTATAGGAACGCCTTATATTGATGATAATTATTTGTATTTTGCAGGATGCCAGAAATTATATAAATTTGATAAACGGACTTTTTCGTTAAGTGATTCTGTTGATTTAGATCTTAGTGTGCAATCTAAGTGTGTTAGTTCAGCATTGAGTAAAGTAAATGGTTTGATATTAGTTGCTGCTAATGATGGTGTTTTATATGCTTATTCAGCAGATACTTTATCGCTTTATTGGAAGTTTACTCCATCACAAGGGGTTCTTGCTAATAGATTAAATTTAAATTTAGAACCTATGAGGAGTATGCCAGTAGAAGCTGTTAATGTTGATGGGATGGTTTTTGTTGGAAATGATAATGGAAGGGCTTATTCAGTTGATTTAAAATTAGGAGAGGCATTAGGGGAGCATATTGTACGAGGGGATGTACATACATTGAATAGTTTTGAGTTTATGGGTTCATCTAAGGTAATATTTGGGGCAGAAACAGGGATTTATGTTATGGATGTAGAAAATTGTATGGCTACTGACGATATATGTACTTCAGATGTTCATTGTAATGTTGGAGAGATATGTTTGAATGGTGCGTGTGAGGATGTAACTTATGAGGTGACAGGATTTGGTGAAAGTTGTGTAAGGGATAGTTTGGGTGTTGCTGTTGATATAAATAATTATGATTCAATATTATCAGGTATTAATTCTGGAGAATATACTATAAACGATGATTATTGTAATGAAGGTTTATTATGTAATATAAATACCTTTGAGTGTGATGCCCCTTCTGGATGCGCACAAGATTGTACTAGTTTAGGAATGTATTGTAGTAGTATGATAAGTGGGATATGTGGTGGGGAAGGAGCTAGTTGTATGAGTACTGAGATCTCTCCTGATGGTTTGGATGAGACGCATATGCCTTTAGATTCTATGTGTACAACAGGATTTACTTGTAATCATGAAAGTGGTGTTTGTGTTTCTGTTTGTGAGAATGGTGTGCAAGATACAGGTGAATTAGGTATTGATTGTGGTGGGACTTGTACTCTTGAATGTGGTGAATTATTATGTGAGAATGGTGTGCAAGATACAGGTGAATTAGGTATTGATTGTGGTGGGACTTGTACTTTATGTCCAGGTACTTGTTTAGTTGATTTAGATTGTGATCAAGGAGAATTGTGTTATACTAATGTTTGTGTGAGAGGATGTTCTGGTGATAATGATTGTCAAAGTGGTGAGGATTGTACAAATGGAATATGTTTACCTACCATAAGTTTAACAGCTGGAGATTCTTGTTTAAGAAGCATTGAAACTCAATCTATGATTGATTTACCTTCTGCTGATAATGTTGAGGGATGGCAGGCATTATATGATGGTATTGGCACAGGTATTTTTGAGTTAAGTGTTTGTGATACTGGATTGATTTGTGATCCCATGGGATTGCTTTGTGTAGAGCAGGTATTGGGATTGGGATTACCTTGTGCAGATGGTTTGGGACCTGGAAATGAGTGTACAGATAATGATGGAGTAAAGGTTGGACATTGTAATAGTGATTTAATATGTGGGGGAGAGAATGCAATGTGTTATCCTGATCAGAATAAATTATGTGCTAATGGTTTAATTTGTGATCCTATAACTGAAATATGCATAGTTTCTGATTTAAAGAATTCAGGAGAGGTTTGTATTGTTAATAGTGATTGTTTGTATAATAATTGTGTAAATGGTATATGTGGGGGTGTTGGTGCAGTATGTGCTATAGATAGTGAATGTATGTCTACTGCTAGTTGTGAGAATGATATATGTACTGTATTACCTCAAGAATCTGTTTGTGCATATGGTTTAATGTTAATAAATGATCCATTAAATCCTAAAATAGTATTGTATGCTGATAAGGATATTTCAACATTAAATTATGTTTGTACAATAGAGGATAGTACGGCTACTAGCACTTTATTTAGTACAGATAATTGGGATGAACAATATTATTATGCAAGGGTTGCTTATGATTCATCTGTTGAGATTGACGATATTGATTGTAAACAAGGAAGTGTTGCTTTAAATACTGAGATGTATTCTTTGGGTGGAAGAGATTATGATGTATATTTTAAGAATCCAACAGTAGTATCCGGGAGTGTAGAATGTGATATGCAAGTTTATGGTAGCGTTTTAGCAACTATTGATGTAACTCAATATGAATTATTGAATAATATTGTAATGTATGATAGTGCTACTGGTTATACTGAAATATTATTGCCATTTGATATGGAATTTGTAAATGGTGAGTTAGTTAGTTGTGGTTTAAATTATGGGATAGGTGGATTTTTTGTAGATCAGAATAGTATGTGTGTTGATAGTGGATGTAGTGCTAATATTTTGTGTCCTACTTCTCTTCCACCTGGCGGTGGAGATGGTGGAGATGGTGGAGATGGTGGAGATGGTGGAGATGATGACATTATCGATTGGGGTGGATATACTGAAGAGGAAGAACCAAGACAAGAGGTTATTCCTACATATGAAGAGCCTTCTGAACCTGAACCAAAGCAGATAGATGAACAACCAAAAGATCAAAAACCAAAACTTCCAGTTACAAAAGATGAGGGATTGAAATGGTGGGTATTATTGCTAATTATTTTAGGAGGAGTAGTTTTGATTGGGGGAATAGGTGGATTAGTCTATTATTACACTGTTGTTAAAAAAACATCTCTTGGTGAGGAAATAATTGGTACTGAATCGCCGATTGTAGATATTAAAAAAGAGGTTAAATTGAAATGAACAAAGAAAGAATATGGTTGTTGGGTATAATAGGTGTAATTTTTTTGTTTTTTTTTGTGACTATATTTATGCAGTATAATAATAATGGTGTTTCTTTATATGATGATAGCGTGAGCTATAGTGGAAGGGTTGTTTATGATCAGAGTAGTTGTTTGAGCCCAATAAATAAATTTAAAATAGGTGAGGCTAATGAATATATTCTTAGTTCTCCTTGGTTGGGAAAAAATAATAATATTTTAATAGGAACTTTATTTGGAAATTTTTATTCTTATGGTTTGAATGGTAATAAAAATTGGGGGGTAACAGTAAATAGTGCAACTAAAAAATATCCAATTTTGAGTTTGGCACAAATAGATGAGCAAGGAAATATTTATTTTGGAGCTGATGATTCTAAATTATATTCATATAGTGAAAAGGGTAATTTAAGATGGAGTTTTTTGGCAGGTGGTCCTGTTAGGGTTGCACCTATTTATTTCAAGGGTGTTGTTTATTTTGGTGCTGGTTCTTATTTTTATGCTGTTGATGCTTATACAGGTAAATTGAAATGGAGGTATGATTTAGTAGGGGGTAATAGTATTACTTCTACGGCTTATGTGGATGCTGGTGGCATTTATTTTGGTGCTGGAAATTTATTCTACGCATTAAATTATCTCGATGGTACTTTAAGATGGAGTAGTGATTTGGGTGCACCAATTAATTCAATGCCTTATGTTTACAATGGTAAGGTTTATGCTGCAAATAAAAATGGTGTATTTGCTATAAATATAGATAATAAAGATGATTTTTTGAGAATCATAGAATTAAATGTTGAAATTAAATCACCATTAAATGTGGTTGATAATGTTTTGTTTGTGGGAGCTATGGATGGAAACCTATATGCATATGATTTAACTCAGAATGTAATTAAATGGGTTTACACTGCAGGGAGTAGTATAAAGTCATGGCCTATAGGTAAGAATAATGTAGTTTATTTTGGGGATGATAGTGGTTTTGTTTATGCTCTTGATTTGCAAACAGGTGAACTAATAAAAAAAGCTTCTACAATAAAGCTAGATGAAATGGATATTATTGATAAAAAGGCAGTGCATATTCCTTCTTTTTTTGATGTTACAGATAGAAATGGTTTGATTGTAGCTTCTGAACAAGGATTTTTATATGAAGTTGAGATTACTAGTTGTGGATTAGGATTAAGTTGTATTGATGATTCTGTATGTGGCAGTGGTAATGTATGTTTGGATGGACTTTGTGTTGAGGCTGAGTCTGAAGATCGAACAGGTATAAGGATTAGTGGACCAGAAGATGGACTATATAAGGTAGAGTTAGTTTCTAATTTTGATCCAAGTTTAAGTCAGATTAAGTGTTCATTATATGATGATGGTGGGGACTTGAAGAATGATTATTATAGCTCAGATTGGGGTTGCAGACAATTAGATAATGGACAGTATTATTGTAATTTTGATGTAAATGCTTTAGATTGTTCTTCTAGTGATTGCAGTGATTATAATATGAAGTGTTTTGCAGAACAAAGAGTAGAGCAGGGGAAAAAACTCATATTATTACATCGTGTTAAGATAATTAAAGGGGTTATAGCTGCAGGTTTAATTATACCAGAATTAGGATTAGGGTTACCTTGTGCATCTGGATCTGTTACTGGCGGATTTTGTTATGATAGTCAGGGAAATATAATTGGATTATGTGGATCAGATTTAATTTGTGGTGGTGATGGGGCTGAGTGTAGTATAGGTAATAATGTCTTATGTGCTGTAGGGTTAGAGTGTAGAGATGATATTTGTGTTAATCTAGAACAGGCTGGGCCTTCTGAGCCTGGAACAACTCAAGAAGAGGGTGGTGTAATGGTTAATGCAATGGGAGTAAGAGTTAATGGACCGATAAATGGGTTATATAATATAGAATTAGCTTCTACTTTTGATCCAAACCTTAATGAGATTGAATGTTCATTGTATGATGATGGTGGGGATTGGAAAAAGGATTATAGTAGTGGAGAGTGGGATTGTGGTGTTTTAGATAATGGGCAGCATTCTTGTAGTTTTGATATAAATGCTTTAGATTGCCTTTTTGGTGATTGTAGTGATTATAGTATGAAGTGTTTTGCAAGGTATGTACCAACTGTGGAAATAACTAATATAATGGATGGTTTTACAGCAGGTTTAATTATACCAGAATTACAATCTGTTGTTGAATTAGGATTGGGATTGCCTTGTGCAGAGGGTTTTGGCTCAGGAAATGTGTGTACTGATAATAATGGAGTAAAGGTTGGACATTGTAATAGTGATTTAATATGTGGGGGAGAGAATGCAATGTGTTATCCTGATCAGAATAAATTATGTGCTAATGGTTTAATTTGTGATCCTGTTCTAGAGACATGTATTCAACAGGAAGTTGAGGTTTGTAATGATGAAATGGATAATGATTTAGATGGATTTATTGATTGTGATCAAGAATATTGTGCGGGTGCTCAAGTATGTTATCCTAATACTAATGAACCTTGTAGAACAAATACTGATTGTCCTAGTG
>Ga0209541_10000280_pt1 | contig 100464 bp, 79 predicted proteins | sample RifCSPlowO2_01_FD_184027 | JGI IMG/M metagenome (GOLD analysis project Ga0209541, IMG submission 184027) | Groundwater microbial communities from Rifle, Colorado - Rifle CSP2_plank lowO2_0.1 (SPAdes) (version 2) | ecosystem: Environmental > Aquatic > Deep subsurface > Groundwater | place... | reverse complement strand
CCTCATTACTGCTGTCTGAAATATAAATAGGATGAGGACTATCCATCAGTTCATAAAACTCAAACTGCCTCAATATAAAATCGGGACGATTCATGGTTGAAATTATGGTAGCAACCTTCATGTTTACATTTCTCACTTTTAGCTTATGCTATAATACAAGCTGGACAAAGTCTATAGTGAGTGTTGATAACACTTATTGACACATTTTGACACTTTTTGATACTTTAACGTTAATCTAAATATATAACAACTTTATGGCTAAATATAAAGCCCAAATAACCGTAATACCGTACGGACGACAGACAATTGATAATGATGACATTAAAGCCGTCGTTAGTGTTTTGAGGTCGGATTGGCTAACCCAAGGCCCTACAGTAAGTCAATTTGAGGACTCACTGGCTAGATACTGCAACGCAAAACATGCTGTGGCCGTTTCAAGTGGCACAGCGGCACTTCATCTGGCATATTTGGCGGCCGGATTAGGTAGTGGTGATGAAATTATCACAACACCAAACACATTTGTTGCAACTTCTAATATGCTGCTGGCTGTCGACGCAAAACCAGTTTTTTGCGATATACGGCTCGATAACTACAATCTTGACGAGACAAAAATAGAGAAATTTATCACCTCAAAAACAAAAGCCATAGTTCCCGTTCATTTTGGTGGCCAGTCTTGTGAGATGGATACAATATTAAAAATAGCTAAAAAACATAATTTACTAGTAATCGAGGATGCTTGTCACGCTTTGGGTGCTTCATATAACAATAAAAAAATAGGAAGTATGGGTGATATGACTGTTTTCAGTTTCCATCCGGTCAAATCAATAACAACCGGTGAAGGCGGAGCGATTTTGACCAATAACCCTGAATTTTATAAAAAACTGGCTCACCTCCGAACTCACGGAATAATCAAAGACGAGAAGGGCTTTAATGTTATGACCGCGTTGGGTTATAACTACAGAATCACCGATATTCAAACGGCTTTAGGGGTCAGCCAGTTAAAAAAGCTTGATAAATTTGTAAAAGCAAGACAAAAAGCTTTTAACATATATAGGACTGAATTGGCTAACGTAAAAGAGATCCTCATTCCGTCAATAAATCCTAATACTGTCTCCTCAAACCATCTTTTCGTCATCAGAACAAAAGACTCGACGAAAAGAGATCCTCTTGCCAGTTTTCTTAAACAAAACGGCATAGGCGTAAATTTTCACTATCCAACCGTGTATTCCCATCCATATTATAGAGAAAACGGCCATAGAAATATCACCCTCAAAAATGCCGATCTTTATCATAACTCTTGTATCACGCTTCCGCTTTATGTTTCATTAACAAAAAAACAGGTTAAATATGTATGCAATGCGATAAAACAATTCTTCAAAGCATGAGTACATTCTGGAAAATCAGAATTGGAATGAGCCTTTGGGGATTACTATGTATCTGGTTTTTTACAAGACAAGTTGATCTTACGAGTAAAGTATTCATCGCCCAGCTTTTAGGCAATTCCTTGATACTTTGGTTGTTTATTGATAAACCAAAAAAAGATAACCCATGAAAACATACTTACTTTTTGAAATAGCCAATTCTTGTGCCGGATCGGTCAAATCAATACAAAAACTAATAGACTCACTGCCAAAAACAGATAATGCTGGAATTAAGTTTCAAGTCTACAAATATAATGAAATTGCCTTACCTGACTATGAATGGTATCCGGTTTATAAGCAAACTTTCATAAATGCAGAAAACTGGAAAAAGATTTTTGTTCATGCAAAGAAAAAGGGCTTTGATATTTGGATAGATGTTTTTGATCTTTATAGTGTTGAGGTTCTCAAAAACAACCTACCTTCGGTGGCGGGTATAAAACTCCAATCTTCAGTTTTAAATAACCTGAAGGTGTTAAATGCTCTGTCTGAAACAATAAGGGGCAGTAAGGTTAAGGTAATGTTAAACATTGCGGGTAGAGATCTGCCAAACATCAAGAATTTGCTTAAAGATATTAAATCGAATTATTTTAATAACGAGATAATACTTCAAGCCGGATTTCAAGGATATCCAACCGACAAAGAAGATTTAACTGTAAGTAAGGTTCAGATCTTAAAATCTGAATTTCCTAATATAACAATATCTTATGCCGATCATGTTGACGGATCTTCCCCGCTTGCATTTGATATTCCGGTTTTTGCTATAATAGCTGGCGCCACGCACATAGAAAAGCATGTTTGTTTAGACCGAAAAGGTACAAAATATGACTTCCAATCAGCAATTGAGCCCTATGAATGCGATTTATTAATCTACAAACTTAATGAAGCCGAAAAACTATTAGGCACAAAGTTTATACCAGATAAAGAAGCAAACTATTTAAAAACAACCATTGAAAAACCAATTGCTTCTATTCCCCTACAAGCTGGCGATGTAATTAATTTCAAAAACTTTGATTTTAAAAGGACCAGTCAAGAAGGTTTGACTGTAGCTGAAATAAAAGAATATACGAGAAAAAGATATGTGCTCAAAAATAACATCGGGCACGGGAAGCCGATAACGAAAGGGGGGCTGAAAAAAGCCAGAATAGGTGTTATTATCGCCTGCCGAATGAAATCAACTCGCCTAAAACGTAAAGCCATCTTACCCATCCAAGGACTAGCATCAATTGAAAGATGCATTTTGAATGCTAAAAAAATCAAATCGGCCAATGAAATAATTTTGGCTACGTCCACTCTGCCCGAAGATCAGATTTTAAAAAAATATGCATTAAAGCACAAGATCCATTTTTTTGCCGGAGACCCAGAAGATGTAATGCTTCGCTACTTAGGAGTAGCGAAAAAATATAATCTAGATGTAACTGTCCGAATCACCGGCGATTGTCCAATAGTATCCTATGAGATGGCAGAATTTTTGCTTCAAAGACATTTTAAAAAAGGCAACGATTATACCGGACCAGCCGAACATGCAACTGGCCAAAACAGTGAAATATATAACGTAAATACCCTAAAAAGAGTTATTGAGTATCTGGGCGATGCTAGACATTCTGAATACATGACTTGGTATATGCTCACCAATAAAGACATCTTTCAGGTTGATATGGCTGAATTACCAAGGGAATGGGTGCGCAGTTATCGATTAACTTTAGACGTACAGGAGGATTTAGACATGTTTAATGCTTTATTTGAAAAACTTGGTAAAAAAGAAGTCTGTATAAAAAATGTTTTTGATGTTATTGATAAAAATCCTTGGATACATGAACTCAATGATGCTATGGTTCTTAAATACGTATCCGATAGAAAACTAATAGCTATGCTAAACAAAGAAACAAAAATACACTTATCAAAATGAAATTAATTTATTGCACAAAATGTGTAATGCCAAACACTAAACCCGATCTCTTTTTTGATAAAGATGGTGTTTGTGATGCTTGTCGGTCATCTGAACTAAAACATGCAAAAACTAAAGGTATCAACTGGAAAGAGAGAAGGAGGAAATTTGAAAAAATTATATCTAAATACCGCTCCAAAAACGGCTATTATGATTGCATAGTTCCAGTTTCAGGTGGTAAGGATAGCCACTATCAAGCTCACATGATGAAAGTCATATATAAAATGCATCCCCTGTTTGTGTGTTTTGAAGCCACAAATATAACCGAACTTGGAAAGAAAAATTTAGAAAACATTCGACAATTCGGTGACCTTATATATTTCAAAAAAGACCCGGAAGTTTATAAAAAAATGGTTATAGAAGCATTCAAAAGGGTCGGTGATAATGAATGGCCTAACCATCTCGGTATCTTCACAATTCCAGTACAAATAGCTGTTAAATTCAAAATTCCACTTCTTATCTGGGGTGAAAATGTACAATTAGAATATGGGGGGCCAGCAACTTCTCGTAACAAAAATTATCTTGATCGCCGATGGCTTGAAGAATTCGGAGGACTTTTGGGGAACCGAACCGACGACATGCTCGAGGTTGATGGTATTACCAAGGAAGATCTAACCATCTACCGCTATCCGCACGACAAAGACCTGAAAAGGGTCGGCGTCACAGGATTATTTCTTGGCTATTTCTTCAAATGGGATGCCCGAAAACAAACAGAGCTAGTAATTAAGAAATACGGCTTTAGTGTTAAGGAAGATGGACCGATTGAAGGCACATATACAAATTATGAGAACCTCGATGAGGCGCACCAAGGTGTTCATGATTATCTTAAATTCCTAAAATACGGCTTTTGCAGAGCAACTGACCACGCTTGCTTAGACATAAGAAACAACCGAATAAGTCGCCAGGAAGGTCTTGAGCTTGTAAAAAAATATGATGGCAAATATCCTCACTACGGTGTCAAAAAATTTATTGAATACAGTAGACTGAGCAAAAAAGAAATTGATTTAGTTTTTGATCGATTCACTAATAAGCAAATTTTTAAAATTGATAAACACGGAAAATTATGTCGAGACATAGCCGGAAATCTTATAAAAAACAACTATGACAATAAATCATAAAAATGTCGTAATTATTGATTATCAAATGGGCAACGTAGCTTCAGTTAAAAAGGCGTTTGAAAAAATAGGGGCGAAAATAAAAATATCACACTTCGAAAAAGATATTAAAAATGCTGAGTATCTCATTTTGCCAGGCGTTGGCGCATTTGAAGAAGGGATGAAGAATCTTACCAAACAAGGCCTAATTAATTTGTTACAGAAACAAGTAGTGGAAAAAGGTGTCCCCCTGCTTGGCATATGCCTTGGAATGCAACTCCTCGCCGAAACAGGATATGAATTCGGAACGCACAAGGGTCTTGGCTGGATAAAAGGAGAAACTGTAAAACTAAAAGCTCCAAATCTTCCTCATGTTGGCTGGAATAATATAAAGATAAGGAAAAAAAGCATTTTCCAAAACATTCCAGACGATAATTTTTATTTTGTGCACAGTTATATATTTAAACCCAAAAATAAATCTATCACTGTGGCAACATGCTCATATGGAGAAACATTTACAGCTGCCCTCCAAAAAGACAACATATTTGCCACGCAATTCCATCCTGAAAAAAGTCAGCTAGCCGGATTAAGGGTGCTTGAAAATTTTTTAAACTTCAAATCAAACTATGCTTAAAACCCGCATCATCCCCTGCATGTTATACAACGGTACACATTTGGTAAAGACGATACTCTTTGGCGAAATGCGCACATTGGGCAACCCCATTCAAACCGCAAAGGTGTATAACAGTCGAAATGTTGATGAACTTATTTTTATTGATCTGAGCGCCACTGAAGAAAATCGCTCTCCAGACTTTGATGTTATCAGCGACATTATGCAAGAATGTTTTATGCCAGTAACAATCGGTGGCGGGATTCACTTACTCAAAGACATAGAAAAATTATTAAAAACAGGAGCTGATAAAATATGTATAAATTCTGTAACTACAACTAATCCAGAATTTATCACTCAAGCCGCTAAAAAGTTCGGTAGTCAATGCATCGTCGTCTCAATAGATGCAAAGAAAATAGGAAACGAGCATTATGTTTTTAAAAATAGAGGCACTAAAAACACTAAGAAACTGGTAACATTGTGGGCTAAAGAAGTTGAAAAATTAGGCGCCGGTGAAATACTTGTTAACTCGGTTGATAAAGATGGCACAATGACCGGATATGATTTGGTGCTTATTAAAAAAGTCTCATCAGCCGTTTCAATACCTGTAATTGCCTGTGGCGGAGCCGGTAAGGTACAAGATATCATTGACGCAGTAAAAATCGGAGGTGCCGACGCTGTTTCACTAGCCAGCATGTTTCACTATTCCGGCCACACCGCAAACAGTATAAAAGAGAGAATGGCCAAGGCCGGTATTTCTGTTCGAATTTTATAAAAATGCTAAGCAAAAAATACACAATAATAATATTGGGCGGATTATTAAGAAAAAATCCGAATGGAAGCTTTAAAACCGAACGATTTAACTATGTAAGAGTACTCGCCGGTTACTATCTTTACAAAAAATTATCCAAAAAGAATAAAGTGACATTGGTAGTTTCCGGAGGAAAGGGAATTTATAAAGATATTCCTGGAGTCCCGCCAGTAGCAAAAGTGATGAAAAATGAACTTATTAAACTTGGTCTACCTCAAAAAAAAATACTGGAAGAAAATAAAACACCCTCAACATACGCTGAACTTGTTTGGATAAAAAACTTTTTAATAAAAAAGCCGGACAAGGTCATACTTGTATCTAACAGTTATCACTTGCCCCGAATAAAAACAATGATAAATTATCTTCCAGAATTTAAAGGGCTTGGTAAAAATATCTTATTGACTTCAGCAGAAAAGGTAGTTATAAAGTTTAATAATAAATTAGAGAGTAAAATTAATAGGAAATTAAAAAGTCCTAAAATGAAAGGCGTAATCGCTAATGAGCAAAGGGGCATAAGAGCGTTAAAATCAGATAATTATAAATTTAGAAAATGACGGATTTAATTATTAAAATAAAGAGCGGAACCAGAAAGATTGGATCCAATCATCCTGTTTTTATAATTGCCGAGATGTCGGCCAATCATGGCCATGATATAAAAAAAGCATATAAAATAATTGATGCCGCCGCTAAAGCCGGCGTAGACGCAATAAAACTACAAACCTATACTCCCGACACGATAACGATCAATTCGGACAAGCCGGAGTTTCAAATTAAAGTCAACAAGGCATGGAAAGGTCAAACTCTTTATAGCTTATACAGCAAAGCCTATATGCCTTGGAGCTGGCAGCCGAAACTTAAAAAATATGCCGAATCAAAAGGGTTAGTTTGTTTTTCAAGCCCATTCGACAATACAGCCGTGGATTTTCTTGAAAAAATGAAGGTCCCTCTGTATAAAGTAGCCTCGTTTGAGGTTGTTGATATTCCCCTTTTAAAAAGAATAGGTCAGGCCCAAAAACCGGTAATTATTTCTCGAGGCATGTCTTCTTTGGCAGAGCTAAAATATGCGATTAAAACTCTTAGAAAATACGGCTGTCCATCAGTTGCCATCTTGCATTGCATCAGTTCGTATCCGGCTGAATATAAAGAAATGAACCTTAAAACTATTCCCGACCTGGCTAAAAAATTTAAAACAGCTGTTGGAATATCCGATCATAGCCCCGGAATTACAGTTCCGATTAATTCTGTTGCTCTTGGTGCTTCTATAATTGAAAAACACATTACCCTTTCAAGAAAAGACGGCGGACCTGATGCCGCTTTTTCCCTAGAACCACATGAATTTAAAGATCTCGTCACCGCTATCCGAAACTCTGAAACGGCACTAGGCAAACCCTTCTACGAACCAGGGTCAAAAGAATCAGAGAATATAATTTTCAGAAAATCTCTTTTTATTGTTGAAAATATTAAAAAAGGACAAAAATTTACTAGTCAAAACATTCGCTCAATCCGCCCCGGACACGGTCTTGAACCAAAATATTATGATAAAGTTATCAATAAACTGGCCAGAATTGATCTAGAAAAAGGTACACCGCTGGAATTAAACCATCTAAAAGTTGACAATAATTGACGCGAGTATAATTTTGTCTTAAGTTAATATAAGTATTTTATAAACTAGGCATTATGGAAATCGAGGTCAGACCAGCACAACTTAATGACGCAGAAAAAATCTGGAAAATAAGAAATGAACCGACATCTTTGGCTGTTGCAGCTAGCCATGAAGTTATTTCCTTGTTTCAACACATCACTTGGTTTGAAAATAAATATTTTAAACAGGAAGACAACTTTTGCTTTGTTGGAGAAGTAGATGGAAACGTCGCAGGATATTGCCGTTTTGATTTGGATGGCAATCATTATTTAAATTCAATAGCCATTGCTTCTTCAATGCACGGAAAAGGCATTGGCACCTTTCTTCTTGGTCAATCAATAGAACAACTGAAAACGGATAAACCAATTCACGCCGAGATAAGAAAACATAACATTGCCTCTATAAAAATATTTGAAAGAAATGGTTTTAAGAAAGTATCCGAAGACAAAAAGAATATATATTATCAGTTGGAAAACAGAATTCAAACATAAAAGACCCGCGAGGGTCTTTGTCTTTTATTAACATCTGTAATAATCAAGAATAGCCATAGCAATACGACTACCACTAAGTCCGTCTGTTTGAAAATGTTTCTGTTGTGCCTGTTGCATGGTAGCAGTATCCTCAGCAAGGATTTTCTGCAAACAACTCATAACCTCTTTTGCGCTTTCTGCTTTTAAAGATGCTCCGAGATTTATGATTGGCCATTCACCTAAAGTATTGTTGGTTACCTCCAAAAGCGACTGACCAATTTCGGGACTCCAAATAGTAATGACTGGTTTGCGTAAATAGCAGGCTTCAACGGTCATGGTTGAGAAAACACCAACTACAATATCCGAACCAGCATTTACTTCACCGCTACTAAGTTTGTTTGAATCAACAATTGTTCCTGTTCTTAGTTTTTTTAAAACTTCCCGGTACTCTGCCGCTTTGGAAAAAGAAACTGACGGATGATCTCTTAAAATCAAATGCATCGGAGTTGCCAAATCATTCAAAGCTTCAACCAGCATTGGAACAGCTTGTGTCATTCCAAAAATTTGGCCCTGACCTGGAAAGAAAACTACTGGCCACTCATTAGAAAGACCCAGTCTTTCTCGCAAATAATATTTGGCAACTTTTGTCTGGACACTAATAAACTTATCGAAAATCGACGAACCCGTGACATGAACATGGGATCCTGGGTAATCAGGCCATGATTTTAAAATCAAATCTTTTGCAAATTCATCACACGCACAGACACCATCTGGTAAAACTTCCCACTTAAATGCGCTGTGGCCAGCCCACATTTCTTCTACTAAAACCGTCGATAGACTTCTTTTTTTGGCTTCATTGTTCAAATCTATGGGCACAGATCCGCCCTTGGTGGCAACGGTTACGACAACTAATGACGGCTTAACAAAATCAAGCAGATTGCTCATTTTACATTCAGAAATCAATGTAAATCTATCCCGTAAAAGTGTGAGTGCGGACCCCTCGGCATAAACAGATACCGGAATCCCCTGATTTTTAAGTATTGTTATTACCGGCAAACAGGAATTTACGGAACCCGTATCCCGTAACCCAAAGAGAATCACTAATCACCACCCTTGTAAGGAACTTTTTAGTAATCATACCTAAATTATCTAAAATGTCAATTTTAGAAGTTATCTCGCCTTTACCGACCAGACATCGCCCCATTTGTGAGGATCAAAACGCTTGTCGTCTTTCAAGGATTCTTGGGTAGTGGAAGTTGAAGCGCAAACGAGAATTGTGTTATCGGAAAGAGAAACCCAGCCATTGGCGTATAATGGAGGAATTATTATTAAATTATTTTTTCTTACCGAGCTTACAAACTGATATTTTTCATCTGGTTTATCGGGATTCAAGGCAACAAATTTAGCCGAACCGGAAACAATGACAAAAAATTTCCACTCTTTTTCGTGATAATGAAACCCGCGAACAATACCCCTTGAATCATTACAAACATAATAAATCCTCTTAATAATACCTGCCTTTGGGGTAATTATTTCTAAACCATTTATAAAAGGCGCAAAAGTTCCACGGTCATCGGCAAAAATAGGATACTCAATTGCTTTTGGTTTTTCTAAGGTCATTTTTGCCATATTTTTTTTCCATCTTTCATTAAACCCGCTAAATGTTTTTCATTATGATGAACCGAATCTTTTGAAAATGCTCTGTTAGAACTGGCCAGTGATGCCATTTCTTTTATGCCATGATCCACTTTATATTTCAATCCCTTAAGAAGCCCTGCCCTTTTTGCTTTATCCGCATTTACATGATAATTGCGTTCATCTTGAAATGGCTGCTCGGTTGCTTCAACTTTACAATTTGTTAACTTACCGATTCTTTTTGCTAAATTTCCTATCTGGTAATTTTCAGTGGTAAGATTATAAATTCCTTTCGCGTTATTATTCAAACCATTAACAAAAGCCATAGCAATATCTTTTACGTGAATAAATGGTCTCCACTGAGTGCCGCCAAAATAAGACAACTTGCCCTCATCAATAGCCTTGAAACTTAACAAATTAACAGCCAGATCCATACGAACTCTGGAATGATAATCAGAAACACCATAAGCGGTGCCAATCCGATACATTAAAACATTCGGATATTTGATAAGAAACGACTCTACTTCCAGCTTGCTTCTGGCGTAAAGTGAGAGAGGATTTGTCGGCGATGATTCGGTAAGCATTGAATTGCTCTTGCCATAAACAGAACAAGTTGAAGCAAAAAGTATACGTCCTTTGTAATTTTTTATCAGCCACTTAACGGGTTCGACATTAACTGCCCTAGTCATCCATTCATCTATTTGACAGCCAGGATCACCAACAATCGCCGCTAACCAGATAATATGAGTGTAGTTAAGTAATACAGATTTGAGTTTATTGTAGTCTCGGATATCACCATATATAAAATCGACTGGCTTTAAATACTGATGCTCATAGACAAGCTTGTCATAAACACTAAAAGGAATTCTTTTGGCAACCAAAATATCGGTTATAGCACCACCAATATAACCGGCCCCACCAACAACAAGGACCTTGATTTTTTTATTATTTATAGAAACCACAGATTAAAGAGGGTTTTATAATTCTCTTATGTCGTATATAATAACAGAAATGTCCCACAATACAATATTCGCCATGTTGATATCCGTTGACACCTTTTGATATCTTCTGATACTCTTAGAATGGATAAGCAATTACAATTTTATGCTAACAAGTATTGCCCAAAAAATCAAAGCCGTCCCAAGCTATTTTTACAGGAATTATGCCGCTCCCAAAATTTACAATATTCGGGATAGAAAGATTTTATCAAGAAATTTGGAGCTCAAAAATAAATTTGCCAATAAGCGTTGTTTTCTCATTGGCGCCGGACCATCTATAGCTAGTGCTGATCTCTCAAAATTAAATAAAGAATATACTTTTGTGGTCAATGAATTTGAAAGAAATCCTCAAAACAGCGCTTTATCACCAAAATTCCACATAATCAGCGAATCAGACTACTTTACCGAGGATGGACCAGAATATTGGATTAATAGTTTTAAAGAAAAAGATCGCTACATATCCACAGAAACCATGATGATCCTTAATGTTGGGGCTAAACCATTCGTTGAAAAATATGGCCTATTTAAACAACATAAAATTTATTATGTTGGTACTCAAGGAATATTTACCAACAAACTACCGTTCAACATAAATCTGAATCGATATGTTCCTAATCCTAAAAATTCAATTTTAATGTGCCTGACGACCGCTGTTTGGATGGGTTTTAATGAAATTTATCTGCTTGGCTGTGAACATAGTTTTTTAGCTCAACCCCTTGGTCCAAGTAAATCGCTTGGATATATTCACAGCCATGAAGACGAAACCTCCAAATTAGACACTGCCAGCAAGGAAGTTCTTAAAAAATATCTAAGACCAAAACTTATTAACTCAAATTATGAACAAAATATGGCAAATACCTTACAGTTATTTAGAAATTACCGTTTATTCACTGCTAAGGCACTAAAGATCAATCCAAATCTTAAAATTTACAACGCAACTCCGAATAGTTTTCTAGATGTCTTTCCGATGATAAATTTTAATGATATAAAGGGGCTATGAAAAAATATATCAAATACAATGATATAGAAGTCGTATACAAAGAAAACTTGCATGGCGGAGGGATTAGATTTGGTCAGCAGTTTATTCCAGTTGTTAAAGAAAGGTTTGGCCACGTTAATCATGTATTTGAATTCTGCTCCGGACCTGGATTTATTGGTTTTTCGCTGTTAGCCAATAATCTTTGCTACAAATTAACTGTAGCGGATATAAATCCGGAAGCAGTTAAGGTTTTAAATGAAACAATTGGTAAAAATAGTTTAGAATCGCGGGTTACTGCTTATCTTTCTGACTGTTTAGATGCCATACCTGAAACAGAAAAATGGGATTTGGTTGTCGGTAATCCACCTCATGTTTTTTGTAAAACAGAAGAAGAACATAAAAAAGATATAACTCTATATGATCCTAACTTTAGTATTCATAAAAAATTCTACCGGGATATCCGCAAATTTTTAAAACCAACCGGTTCAATATTGCTTCAAGAACACACCGAATCAACAAGTATAAACGACTTCAAAGCTATGATAGAACAAAACGGCCTCAAAATTATAGACGTTTTTACTTATACCACTCCGCCATCAATAAAAAATAAGCTTGGCCTGAATCTACTAACTTTTCGCAAAGCTATAAATCCTTTTAGGGTTTATAGAGCTGTAAAAAGAAGATTGTGGCCGGCTAAGCCCAGAAATTATTATTTTATTTGGTGTAAAATTACATGAAAATTATCGGATTAAAAATTCTTGGCCACGATACTGGCGCCGCTTTATTAATAGATAACCAAGTTGTAGCCATATCTCAAGAACGTTTAGATAGAAAGAAATATTCCCGAGCGTTTCCTGAAGAATCAGTAAACTATTGCCTCTCTGCCGCTAACTTAAATGGTATTGATGATGTAGACATTGTTGCCATAGAACAAATGGACATAACTACCGAACCGTTGATAAAAGAACTCAAGCGACAGGATTGGTGGGATAAAATTGCCGATAAAGTCATATTCGTAAATCACCACGATGCTCACGCGGCTAGCGCTTTCTTTTGCTCTCCTTTTGAAGATGCCGCGATCATGATAGTTGATAGCGCCGGTCAAAAAGCCAAACTAGCAACCGGTCTAATCGGTATCGAAACGGAAACATTCTATCGCGGCAATAATAACAGTCTCCATCAAATAACCCGTAATTATGCGCCAGTAAATCAGTTTACCGGTTGGTTACTAAATTTTTCCGGTGTTGGAAACTTTTACTCTCAGGTTACATATTTTCTCGGCTTTGGTAAACATGAAGAAGGCAAAACAATGGGTCTGGCTCCTTATGGCCAAGGTAAATTTATATCTGAAATTCCAAAGGAACATTTTCTAAAAAAAGTAGGTGATTCTCGTTATATTTTTCCCTCACGCTTAGAACCACATCCTGATATGAGTTTAAAATATCTTTTCAGAAAAACATCTTATTCCAGAAAGTCAGCAATATTGAGACAATTAAAACCGCTAGTCCACATATTTTCTAAAAAAGGATTATCCTATGAAAAACCGACCCACTTTACTCAAACTCCTAAAATTTTTCTTGAGTATCCACGGGCAAACAAGAAAATAAAATTACCGGATAAATTTTACACTGAACTAGCCTATTGGGCCCAAGCTAATCTTGAAAAGGTCATGGTAGATTATGCTCTGTATTTACACAATGTCACTAAATCAAAAAATCTGTGCATCGCTGGCGGTGTCGGCCTAAACAGCGTCGCCAATAAAAAAATCTTGGATCAAACTCCTTTTGATAATATTTTCATCCAACCAGCATCAGGTGATTCGGGATTGCCTTTAGGCGCAGCTTTGTGGGCAGCCCATCAAATTAAAAAACTTCCACGCCAATGGCAAATGAACAACGCCTACACCGGTAAAGAATATTCCGATGCTGAAATATTAAATGCCCTCAAAGGACATAATTACGACAAATTAGATAATCCTTTTAAAACTGCAGCCAAATTGTTGGCCGAAGAAAAAATTATCGGTTGGTTTCAGGGAAAAAGTGAATATGGTCCGCGAGCACTAGGTAATCGAAGTATTCTGTGTTCACCCATTCCAGCAAGAATGAAAGATAAGCTGAATGCACAAGTGAAGCACCGAGAATCATTCCGTCCTTTTGCTCCAGCTTGTTTGGAAGAGTGTGCCAATGAATATTTTGAACTTAATCGCCCAAGCCCTTTTATGCTCCTTGTGGCCGAAGTAAAAAAAGACAACGTCCCAGCCATAACCCATATAGACGGTACCGGCCGTGTCCAAACGATCAACTCAGAACAAAATCCAAAATTTTATTCACTGATAAAAGAATTTCAAAATCTAACCGGGGTCCCCATTGTTTTGAATACTTCTTTCAATGACAACGGCGAACCTATTATTGAAACCCCGGAAGACGCCGTAAGAACTTCAAAATCTACAAATCTTGACGCACTTATTATTGGTGAATATTTACTCCGACCCAATTAAACTCATGAACGTTCTTCAAATAAATACAACCGATACTCGAGGTGGAGCAGCAAGGGTAGCTTATTCTATTAAACAAGAACTGGAAAAAACCGGCCACACAACCAGCATGTTTGTTGGACAAAAATATTCATCTGACCCCAATGTTCACATCTTAAACAATAAAAAATCGTTCTCTGGTAAAATACGAACAAAAATGACTTATTGGCTCGCCAATGATATAGATATTTTTTCTTCAGATCATATTCTCAAAACAGAAGAATTTAAAAAAGCTGACATAGTTCACTGCCACAATCTTCACAGCAACTATTTCGGTCTTAAAACTTTAAAAAAAATATCCGCCTTGAAATCTGTGGTTTGGACCTTCCATGACATGTGGCCAATAACTGCTCATTGCGCTCATTCATTTGATGGTGCAAACAAAAACACCGGATTTTTTACTTGCCCAAGTTTGGATATTTACCCTCCGATTGCTTGGCATAATGAAAAGTATTTGGAGAAGACAAAGAATAAAATTTATAAAAAATCTAAATTCGACATTGTCACCCCTTCCAAATGGCTGGCAGATAAAGTAGGACAAAGTATTCTTAAAGATAAGCCTCTATCAGTAATTTATAACGGTATCGATACAAACATCTTTAAACCCTTGAGGTCTGACCTCAATAAATTGAAGTTAGACCTCGGTTTGCCCATAGATAAGCAAATTATCCTCATTGTGGCCAAAGGAGGTCAATATAACCCATGGAAAGGTGGTAACTATGCCCAAGAAGCCATTAAGGCCTTTATGGGCCATTCTGGAGCCTTTTTCGTGGATTTAGGAGGAGATAGCAATCAAGATGGCCCCAATTTCAAAACTGTCAGCTATGTAGCCAACCAAGACACCTTGATAAAATATTATTCAGCCGCCGATATACTTCTTTATCCTTCAGTCGCCGATAACTGTCCTTTGGTCGTATTGGAAGCCATGGCCTGCGGATTACCTGTTGTGAGTTTTGCCACCGGCGGCATACTGGAATTGATTGAACATCAAAAAACCGGCTACATAGCTGAATATAAAAACATAGATGATCTAAAAAATGGCCTAGAATATTTACTCAATCTACCGGTCCAAGAATTAGAAAAAATGCGCCTTGAATCAATAAATAGGGTTGCAGAAAATTTTACTGTTGAAAAAATGACAGAAAAATACTTAAGAATTTATTCGTCACTAATAAAAAACTGCTTCTAATAAGCAGTTTTAACTATGTGACCTTGATGAATCAGGATTCATTGATCGAATTATACTTATTCTTTCCGGTTTATTTAAAAATTCCCACGCCTTTCTGGAAACAAATTCAATATATTTAGGATCCATCAAGGTTTTCATTGATGGCCATAACCAATCAAGGTCAGCTACTTCAATGCCCGGTAACAGTAGATCATTCTGAACAACATGGTCGTAGAGAGCCGTACCAGGAAAAGGAGTTACTATGGTGAAATTCACATATTCAGAACCGGCATCCATGTGTTTTTTAGCAACTAGAATCGTGGTAAGCAGTTCTTCATATGTCTCGTCCGGATAACCAATAAGATAACAACTAGAAACGGTGATGCCCAGCGCATTTGCCTTTCGTATCAGTGTTGATATGTCATAATTTTCGTGACTTATTTTACCAGAGGCCCATTTGTCTATTATCCTTTGAGAACCGGATTCAACGGGAAATGAAAGCCGTTTAAAACCGGCCTCTGCCATTGTTTCTAACATTTCGTCATCAATTACTAACCGACCACCGCCATCGTTCTTGTGCAAATGGGAAAGATTAATACCATTTACGTCACCAAGATTAAAGCCAAATTTAATCATCATTCTGAAGAGATCCAACGCCCTTTTCTTTCTTGCTAATAAAGAATCGTCTTCAATATAAATATCCTCTATTCCAAGCTCTTTAATTGAAACCAACTCTCTTTCTACGCGTTCTACTGATTGAAATCTGAATTTTCCTATATAACCAGTATCTGCCCCTTTTTGTTCTCCGGAAATATGGCAAAAGGTGCATACATATGGACAACCCCTAGAGGTCTGAATTGACCCATAAGGCAGAGGCTTATCAAGCTGACCAACCGTAAGAACGCCGCCGTGCGGCCGAGCAATCTTCCAGATACGATCAAGCGGCAAAAGATCTCTAGCTGGAATGGGGAGTGGGTCTAAATTATCTTCGACCGGGCCCATTGGATTGATTTTGATCTGTTCATTATCCCTAAAAACCACTCCTGATATGCCCGAAAAATCGCTATTTCCCCTACGGAGAACGTTGCCAATTTCAACTATTGTCCGTTCCGCTTCTGAAAGACAGATTAAGTGCGCACCAGCACTAAAAAACCTTTTCATCTGCGTACGAGCGTTAATGCCGCCCATAATTATCAGCTTGTCCGGATAAGCACATGATATTAACTTGATCAACTCTTCAACCATATGTGTCTGCGGGGTAAAAATAGAACTGACGCCTATTACATCATAGTCGGCCACCTCGCGAATAATATCTTCCGAGGCCATGCCGATTCTTACCATCCCATTTGTCAATGGTATTTGACGATAGAAACTTTGTTCAAGCGAATATCTCTCATTCCCCAAACAACAATCCAAAATTTTAACATGAAATCCCGCATCTCGCAGAGCTGCGGCTAAATACAAATTGCCCAAAGATGCCTCTGGCTTGATAGCCCCTAAGCGTAAGTTAAATCGTTGAGGCGCATACATTAATAAGAATTTCGGTTCCTTAATGTTTTTAATCATATTGGGCGGACCTTTGAAAATTCGTAAAGGAACTTCCATTTGTGTTACCATTTTTAAAGTACTCTGAACAAAAAATAATCTTTAGCCAAGGTAACAAAAAAAACTTGAGATTACAACTCTAAGGAAGCAAATCTATTTTGTCTATTAAATTTTTGGCTAAGATGCGAGATGTCAGTTCTTTTTGATAAAATTCATAACCGTTCTCAGCTATCTTTTCAAGTTTTTGGGGATGGTTTTTTGCCCAAAGTATTTTTTCGGCCAAACTCTCGGCGTCAGCCGGCTTGCAAGCGATGCATGTCTCCCCTGCGGTTAATAATTCTAAAATACCGGTGTTAGAAGCAGTTAAGTATGGCAGACGCATAATCAACGATTCGTAGGCCTTGTGGGGAATAGTTCTTTTGAGTCGTTCGTGTTCAGATAATTGACCCAAACTCACATGACATTTTCCCATTAATTTTCTCAATTCTTCGGACGGTAAAAGGTCGGAGGAAAATTCAAGGTTATTTGGCCTTAAACCTTCAATCAAATTTTTCATCTTACCGACCAGCTGACCACCCACATGCATAATAAATTTTATATCTTCTTCTTCAAGCAACTTGGCTGCCCGAACCACATATTCCACACCCGTTTCCATCTGCAACGCCCCCCTGAACAAAACTGTGAACTTGTCGGGCTTATTTATTGTTGAATCATAAAAAAATTTATCTTCATCTACACCAATCCAATTTCTAAAGACTTTATTTCTAGGAACTTTGAATAATTTTTTAAAAAACTCTGCTTGATGATCGGATTCAATCACGCTTAAATCAACAAAATTTACAGCCAAAAAATCAAGTAACCAATAATAAATGGCTTTGACCGAAAACCACGAAACTAATTTTCTAGAAATTACCAGTCTTTCGTAAACAGAAAGAACGGCATTATAAATAATTTTTTTTCGACAAAACGGCTTGATAAAAATGGCCAAGGCTGGGCTATCATATCCTATTATTACAGCATCGGTATCTTTTGAATTTTGCCGGTAAAAAGATAGAGCTTTTCTAAAACCTGATATACCTTTATTGTAAACATAGAGGTCCGCAACCTCTACACCATTCTGTCGCAATCCTTTTAAGAACACGGCATTCAAAGAATAATCCGGCCTAGTATAAGTTAAGTAAATTATTTTTTTAACCATTTTTTAATATTTCTAACTCCTCTTGCCAATTATAATCTCCCCAATGTCTATATTTTTGTCTTAGTTCTTCATTCTCATATCCGGGATGACATCCTAGTTCAACAATTTTATCCGGATATTTTTTAGCAAGATCTTCGGCGTATTTTATATCGCTACCGCTCATATTTCCAGCGTTGATGAAACCGACAAAAAAGTCATTGCAGTCAAGGCCGGCTCTTTTGATTTTTTTCTTAGCCACCAAAGACAACAGATTTAAAAATAACAGTTGAAGTTTCCTGAAAAATTTGCCACCAGACAAATTAACCGGCTCATTAACAATTCTTATATACGAGACATTGTATTCTATGGCTAATTTTATGCACATATTCATAATCCCGGGCAATAGGTGAAGATGCTGATTACCATTTATGAATAGTGGCCTTATCCCAGCTTGAATAATTTTTTTGAACTGCGCCTCAAACTCTCGTTGAATATGATCTTTTTTAACCAATCCTAAAAGGTATTTCAAGAAAAAAATGCGATGATTTTTAGACATCTGTTCGTCGGATACGACCGACTTCTGTTCTACTAAATTTAAGTGTATTCCGATGTTTGGAAGTTCAACTTCTAAACATTTCTTAACAGCATCTTCAAAGGCCTCTCCGTTAGCCATCAAAGAAGCCCCACTAATCTTCCCCTCTTTCAATAAAAAAATGATTCCGTCGTTAACGGACTTGTGGAGACCCAGGTCGTCAGCAATAATTTTTAAGTTAGGATGCTCTATCATTCTCAAGATTTTTTGTTTCGGCAATGATATACACAGGCCGGCCCTTTATTTCATTGAACATTTTATATAGATACTCGCCCATAATGCCGATAACCATCAGTTGAATACTTCCCAATGCTAGAACAACAATCGTCAAGGAAGAAAGGCCCTCAATTAGATTTTCCGGATACAAATATTTCTCTATCACAACGGACAGACCATAACCCATACTAATCAAAAAAATTAAAAGCCCTATCCAGAAAGAAAGTCGAAGGGGAAAAGCAGAAAATGAAGTTACGCCATTTAATATAAATTTGGCCAGTCCCTTAATGGAAGTGCCTCGGCCGAACTTTCTAAATCTTACGGCATAAGGAACATATTTTTTCTTAAAACCGACCCACTGGGCTAAGCCCCTAAAAAATTTTTCTCTTTCAGGCAAACTTTTAATAACATCTACAACCTTTCTTTTATATAAAATAAAGTCTCCGGCATTTTTAAACTCAAGACCAGTAGATAAACTTAGAAATTTATATATGGCCTTGCCTATTGCCTCTCTCAAAAAAGAATTGTGCTCATTGGCCATTCTCTCGGCAATCACGATATCATATCCATTTTCAGCTTGTTTAATGAATTCGAGAATTACTTTTGGAGGATGCTGAAGATCGCTATCCATTGTCACAACCATTTCTCCGCTTGAAACATCAAGACCGGCGCTTATGGCCGCCTGATGCCTGAAGTTTCTTGAAAAACGAATAACCTTAACTCTTTTGTCCTTTTCGGCATATTGACACAACATGTCATAAGTTTTATCGGTAGAACAGTCATTAACAAAAATAATTTCGTACTCTTTGTTCAGAGAATTACAAACAGAGTAAAGCTCCCCCATCAATTCAGGAAGGGATTTCTCTTCGTTATAAATCGGTAAAACTATTGATAAATAAGGATTTTTAGGATTGTCATTCATTCGGATAACTATACATAAATTATCTGAATTTGTCGATCATATCATGGGGTATCTGTTGGAAGAGAGCGGCAATCAAAAACATAAGAGTCCACATATTTATCAGTAAACTTTTGAGCTATTTCACACTTGGATATTAGTTTCCAGTACAAGCTGTTCTTGTCAACAGCCGGAAAATCAACAATCATATAGTGGCCCCTATGATAAGTGAGTCTCTGACTGTAATCACGAGAAGGGGCTGTATAAAATCTTCCTGTATATTTATCCGCTATTTTCAAATAGTAAACCCCCGCATCATAATATGTAACAACATCATTAATCTCTTGATCACTAACCACGCGCTCAATTGATGCTTTCGTAACATTATTTACGTTTCCATAAAAAGCACCAGTTAAATTTTCACTTGAAAGCAAGAGATTGTAACTAACTCCAAAAACAATAAAAATGACAATCGCTAATTTATTCTTATTAAACAAAATCCACAGAAAACCCGCGACCCACGTCCACAAAATAAACTGCGCCGAAACGTAAAATCCTATCGGCCCCGAACCACCGGTCATTGGAATAAGAAAATTAAAATCCAGATCTTTGATTTTTTGCACATAAGCCTCTTTGGGATTAAGAGGTACAACATCATAGGCAACCGAAAGAGTAAAAACCAAAAAAACTACAAATACCAATATGCTTAGAAAAAAACGTTTCTTGTCCAATCCAGAAAGCAATGAATAAATAACATGGCTGCTTATAACAACTGCCGGCGCTATTATGAACATAAAGTATCTTTCTATCGGAAGTCGGGCAAAGTCAAAAATTACGAGATAGAAAATAAAATTGAATAAAGTATAGATATACCAGAGACGATATTTTATGAAAAAATCTTTTCTGAATAATCCGTAAACCATCGGCAAAAATAAAAGTGGCGAAAGCCAGATAAAAAATTTAAAAAGCCGAAGACTAAGATCGAAATACGCCCTTGATCCAAAGTTTAAATACTTGAAATTAATGGAATACTCTAAAAATCTGGGGTCAATTTTTCCATATAATAAATAGAGCGCAACCACAAGAACTCCGGAAATACCAAAAAATAAAGCCGTTCTTTTTAATTGATATTTAAATTTACCTTTATCGTATAAAACCCACAAATATTCAATAGCTAAAGCTCCGACAAAAAGTATATAACTTAATTTGGTAAAAAGTCCGATCAGCATTACCAATATTAGCGGCAATATAAAATTTTTATTTCCATCTTTAAAAGCTTTCAGATAAAAATAATAAGCCAACAAGACCAGAAAGGGCATCAAAGCTCCATCAATATCAATCATCAAGCTAGCAATCAAGTTATAAATATTAATAGTATAGAGTCCGGATGCAACGTAAGCAATCTTTTTATTGCCTGTTAGTTTCAAAGATACAGCAAAAACCAACAAAAGGTTGAGAACACCAAAAAAGAACGGCACTACCCTCAAATTATCATATCCAAACAATTTGCCCCCAACCGAGAATAATGTTTGCATCACCGGTGGATGAGGAGAATCTACCTTGCCAAATTCTGCTGTATATACCTGAGAAACCCATCTGTATTCATCCTGATGATACAACTGATCCAAGCCAAAAAATCTAGTGAAAACAAATAATAAAACTAGCAACCAAAGCCAATGGTTATTTTTTAGTAAGAATAAGTTCCAATTCATCTTTTAGATTAGGCATTTTAAGGCCAAGTTTGGTGGCTTTATCAATATTAAACCACATCTCCTTGGGCCGAGCAGCAAAATTTTCGGACATATCATCGACAGAGATTGATTTGGCTTCACCGGAAAAATTTGGAAATTTACTAATGACTGCCTGCCCTATTTCGGCCTTAGACAATCTGTCCCCACTTCCAATGTGGATTATCCCTCTCTCTAAAACCATTGGTATTTTCAATAATATCCCGGCAAAACTTTTTGCGCTTATGGCATTGATATACACATCATTAAAAAGATTAACGGGTTTATTGTTACGAACTGAATCAACGAGCCATTCCATAAAGTTGGCCTGCGGCCGACCAATTCTATGTAGACCAATCGGTATGGCTCTAACAACTACGCCTCCGTCATAAGCTAAAACCGCTTCTTCACCCAAAAGCTTAGTCCAAGAGTAGAAATTTTTTGCATCAGGCAAATCGTCTTCTTTATAATTGCCCTTCTCTCCAAAAAAAACAGAGCCGGTTGATATATATATTAACTTTGATTTATGTTTTTTTGCTAATTCTATAATATTTCTCGTCCCTATCACGTTAGTCTTCCAGCAAGCCTCTTTATTCTTCTCACATTTATCAATACCGGTCATTGACGCACAGTGAAATATTGTGTCGATCTTCCCTATTTTTTTATCCAAAAAATTGACTGATTTGAGATCGCCTATATCACATTTTAAATTCCTATAATTCTTATCTGCCAACTGGGGATTAGAGTTATAGACCCCAACGACATCAAAACCGCTGTCACTTAAACAACGGACAACTTCTAGGCCCAAAAGCCCGCTTGCACCAGTTACTAAAGCTTTTTTCGTAGATTTTACTGATCTTCTCATTGATTTGTAATAATACTCAAAAAATTAGACCTTATCAAGGGGTCTTCCTAGATTTATCTATGCCATAAGCATAAAATTCGTACCTTCTAGGACCGGTGAAATGCTTCATAATCGTATCTTTTATTGGCCTGCCTTTCAAAATATACTTATCCTCTGGCAAAAATTTATAATTTACTTGAGAGATGATACATCCCCAGCCAGACATTCCTAAAAAATAATCGTCATAACTTCTTTTAGTATTATCAAAAAACTCATAAAACTTGTCTTGCAAAATACTCACTTTATTAAAAATAATCATCCCGGAATTCATAAAGCCGGCACGCCTTTCATAAATGTGATATTTACTTGCATAGTCATCACTTACCATAAGATCATAGGTACCAGGTTGTTTTGACACCAAAACATCGCAATCAGTTTGCCCATTGACAAAATCGATTATTTCCTGTGGCTTATTAAAAAACAGAATATCGCTATCCATGAGCATTACTTTTGAAGTATCATTTAAAAGAAATATGTCTATGAGCTGCATCACTATATTGTGGCCTTTTATACTAAACTCCCTTATCCTCTCAAAACCTTTATGAGACTCAAGCATCTTTAATGCTTTTGATCTAAACAAAACCTTGAGGTTGCTGAACCTGTTTTCAAGCCTTCTGGCTGACTCTTTGGTCATCGATCCATCATCGTGAATTATTATTTTAGGACACAATCCTGAATGCTTCAAAAACGACCTAATTGCCCACTCAGCCATCAGAACATCTTCTTCTTGGCAAAGCATGTGTAAAGAAAAATCTTCTCTTGGCTGGCATTGATATTTGGATAGTTTGGCTAATATAAATCTGCTTAAAAACCTATATTTAAAATAATAAAAATAAAAAACCAGGTCATATCTTTGATTTTGGTTGAATAACTTTATTATAAAAAATATCTCTTTTTTTAGCCGCTTAAACATGGTTGTCTTAGCTCTTTTAACTCCGACATGGCCAAACTTTTAGTTTATTGTATCGTAGTATTGCTTATGATACCATACCCGCATATCATTAAATCGTATTTAGATGATCCAAATTACAATAGTTGGTGGCGGAGCTTACGGATCAAAGATATCAGAAAAATATAAAAAATTTGATAACGTAAAGGTTCGTGCAGTTATAAGCCGATCTAAATCAAAATCGGACGCATTTTTTGGCGTCCCTTTTGTAAAATCCGCAATTGAATGGAAAAATAATTTCGGCATTCCCAACAAAAATGACGTATTCGATGTTTGTGTCCATCAAAATATACTAATCAGGGTATTAAACGATCTGACTCGTATTGGAGTGAGAAATTTTATTTTACCTAAACCAATTGCGCTTAACAAGAAAGAATTAGATCATATTAAAAAATTAACTCGCAAATATAACCTTAAGGTAGTCATTGCCTCACAGTGGCACTATTCTCATTTGGTTAAAAAAATAGGAGGGTTTTTGAAAAAAAATAAAAATAAAATATCACAAGTTGAAATTATTTTTTCCCGCCCTTTTGATTCCAATCGCAAAAGTGTGTATAGCGCCCAAACTGCTTTTTTACCACACATCGTACAAATCTTATGCGATCTTGGATTAATCAAAGACGACTCTCATCCGATCATAGAGAGCATATCCAACGAAAAAATCAAAATAAGGTACTCAGAAAACGAGTTAATACGCGCAGAATCAAATATTGCCGGAGATAAAAAAATAGAAGTTTTAAAGTTTTTTTTAAACAAAAATATCAAACCGTCTCTTACCGCTGACTTTTCAGGTGTGCTTGGTCCAAAAGGTTTTATCACTTTTCCCAAAGTGATAGTTGGTAACAAGAAAACTGAAATAAAAAAAGATGTTCTTGAAAAAATGATAGAAAAAAACATTCATTATTTTGAAAACCCAAATTTGAAATTTGATATTTTAACACTTGATAAATATCTACCTGTTGCCAAACAGATTATACACATAGCAGATACTTCCAAACAAGTTGTCGGTATTATTGGTGGCGGTATTTTTGGAATTTTAACAGCCCTTGAAACGGCAAAAAAGGGGTACTCCGTAATTATTTTCGAAAAAGAAAAAGAGGTTATGACAGGAGCATCACTGGTCAATCATGGCAGAATTCACATGGGCTATCATTATCCCAGAGACGAAAAAACCGTCATCCAAAGCTTAAAAGCCAAGGCACCATTTGAGAATTTTTTTGGTAAATCAAATGTAAGAAAAATAAATAACTACTATATGGTGGCAAAAGAAGGAAGTATGACAGCTCACGATAATTTTTTATCATTTTGTAAAAAAATGAATCTACCGCACAAAATATCGTGGCCTTCTGATTTAAAAATAACGAAAGAAAAAATAGCTGTTAGCACCAAAGTACCGGAAACAATTTTTGATGCCAATAGAACAAAGAATTTTCTTCTTAAGGAAGTGGCCCGGACAAACAATATTGCCCTATTGACCAATTCGCCAGTTGTCGGTCTCAAAAAAAGCAATGGAGGATTTGTGGTAAATTACGAGACAGGTGGCAAAAAAGAAGTTACCCAATGTGCGGCCTTAGTAAATGCAACATATGGTGCGATAAATCACATTAATAACCTGCTTGGTTTACCGCTTCAAACATTCCAATATGAGTTGTGCGAATTACCTGTCACTTTTGTACCATGGAGGAATACTGGGTGGATGATTATGGATGGACCATTTTTCAGCGCAATGCCTTTTGGTTATTCAAAAAATCATCTTTTTTATGATGTGGAACTTTCAGTTCTGGAAAGAACTATTGGCAAACTCCCAAATTTCAAATTTGGAATAGATTACTATGATACCAGGAAAAGAAGAATGGAAAGATTCAATAAATATAGAGAGAAATGGAAACCGTGGATTGGAGAAATTAAAGATTGCAAACATTTATACTCAATGTATGTCACGCGTATCATCTTGCATGGGGCAGAAAAAACTGATACACGCCCCACGATCATAAAAAAGCTTCTTCCGGGGTTTTGGCAAATCTTTTCCGGAAAAATTGCTACCAGTGTACCTGTGGCAGTAGAACTTGGCAACAAAATTAATAAATTTCTAAAAATAAAGTCCTAAATAAGCCACTATTTTCTCCGCTCTTCTCTGCCAAGTATAATTTTTTACATCTTTAAATCCTTTGGCAGATATTTGATTACACAGATCCTGATTTTCTAGAGCCTTTCTTATGCCATTGGACAAGTCTGGAACATCATCCGGCTTTACTAAAATGGCATTATGCTGATTCAAAATTTCTCCTATCGATTCGAGGTTAGATGCAACTATTGGTCTACCCGAAGCCATATATTCAAAAAGTTTAAGCGGCGAGGTGTATCTTGATATTTTATCACTGGCCGAATTAGGCAGAATCAAAACATTGGCTGCCTTCAAAAATAGTGGTATTTCTTTGTGCGATTTATGATCCAAGATCAAAACGTTACTCAATCCTTTGGCCTTTTTTCTAAATTGTTTTAGGTCATATTCTGTCCCTCCAACAAAAACGAATAAGACACTCTCTTTTTTTTCAAAATTCCGTGCTACTTCTAGTAACACACCGGCTCCTTTCCATTCAAACAAGTGTCCAGTATACATAATAACTTTTGAGTCTTTTGGTAAGTTGGTTTTTGACCTAGCTTCTTCTCTTGTAATATCGATATCAAATAGGTCCATATCAACGCCGTCATGGGCAACCAAAATACTCACCGGGTCAAAACCGATCTTAACAAAATCATTTTTTATTGCTTCTGAGACAACTACAATCTTAATATCTTTTTTCTTAAACCTATGGTAAAAAAAATTTCTCTTGAGTGAGAATCTGTGCGCCTCAAAAATTAAGTTTTTTTTAAAAAAACTTAAAAAATATAACGGCCCCTCATCACGAGAATAGATAAAGTCGGCATCAGAAAAAAAACCGTAAAAAGTCAGGAAAAGAGCGGAGATAAAACTTTTCACGGCAACTGAAATCTTATCTAAAGAACCAGACAAATAAAAGTCTACGGTCGGAATTACTTTAATTTTAAAATTTCTTTTGATACCATAGTAGCTAAAAAAATCCTTGTGAGGATTTCTCCTATAAGGGTAGGTCAGTAAAACCTCTAAACCAGTATCAGCGAAAGCCGAACACATCTCCGCGATTTGAATGCCGTATGCTTTTTCTGTCGGTAAACGGAGATTAGATAGATAAAGTAATTTTGTCATTTTTTATCAACTATATCCCTTAAAACCGAGTGAACTTCCTCTTTCCAATTAGGCAAACGATAGCCCATGCTTATTGCTTTTTCCACATTCAGCCACATTTCGTGAGGACGAAAAGCAATCCTTCCGGCATGAGTTTTATTAACACTTAACTTGGTTACTTTACCCGAATAATTAGGGAATAATTTCAGGACCTCTTCCCATATTTCCGATTTATTGACCCTGTCTCTACTTCCCAAATGAAGAATCCCCGGCTTAAATCTACTGATAATTTCTAACAAAACTTCAGACAAGGTTAATGTGCTGATTGGATTTATCACAACATCAGTGAACAAACTGAATGAACGATTGTTTGACGCCATATCTACAAACCACTGCATAAAACTTGGATGAGCACCTAGCGGCCTCTTGCCAATGGGATTTGCCCTTACTACTAGCCCCTTTTTATATTTAAGAACTATTTTCTCGGCCTCATTTTTTATTTTCCCGTAGTAATTAGGGGGGTTAACCTTGTCCGTTTCTTTGTAGTTACCTCTTTGTCCGGAAAAAACCATAGGCGTTGAGATGTAAATAAATTGGGCATTCAGTGATTTAGCAAGGTCTATTAAATTCTCCGTACCAGCCACATTAACATTCCTGCAAATGGCTTTATTCAACTCGCAAAAATTCACATCTGTAAGCGCCGCGCAATGAATTATCACACTGATGTTTTTAGATTGTTTTAAGGATATTTTTTGAGTTATGTCAAAAGAGATTTTCTCAATATGTTTCCCGCTTGGAACAAATTCTTCATTATAATTATAGGCGGCCAAAATAGGAAATTTTTTTTGGGATAAAACAAAGGACAGTTTAGCCCCCAACATACCGCTGGCTCCAGTAATTAATATTTTTTGTTTCATAGTGAGTTAAGAAACTTCTCCATCCGTTCGGCTGTAGAACGAAGGCTAAAATGTTCAACAATATATTCCCTACCCGCCTTACCCATAGTTTCTCTTAAATTGTCGTCCAAAAGAATTTTCTTCATTGCTCTATAAATATCATCGGGCTCGCTTTTTTCTATCAATATTCCCGTCTTACCGTCCAAAACAGTTTCTTCTAAAGATCCGGTTTTACTCGTAATAACCGGGGTACCACAAGCCTGTGCTTGAAGCATCAGAAGCCCCCATTGCTCCTCCCAACCTTCAAAGGGGACCGAAGGGTGAACCATTACGTCCGACTGAGCGTATATGGGAGCCAAATCATCTATCGGCTGCCAAGAAAGCAAGGTTACTGAATTTAGCATATCTGAAATATCTATTATCTGCTTAACTTGTAACTCTAACTCCCCAGTACCTATAATCACCAAATGGGCTTCCGATATCTCTTTAGAAAGAATCTCAAATGCTTTGATGGTTTGTAGCGTTCCTTTTCTGGGCGTGAATGTTGCCGAGTATACAATAACCTTTTTACCAACAAGGCCATGTTTTTCCCTAAAGTTACTTTTAGCTTCAGGACTAAAAACATTTGTATCCACGCCTGACTGGTTAAAAACTGCCGTCTTGAGAGCGGGGTTAAATTTTTCAAAATAATTTTTATGTATCTCATACGCCCTCTGCATCCCGCATACTCCAGCTGCGCTTAATCGTATGTTTTTCTCCAAGAGCCACTCAATAAATTTAAGTTTTAAACCGGACATCCGTTCGCGATATGGCACATTTTGCCAGGTGAAAAAAACGTGTTTTAGACCTAAACTTTTGGCGATAAGTCCATAAATATACGTTACTAGCAGATTTGGTTCGTAGGAGCTAAAAAACACATCTCCTGGCCGAGATTCTTTTTTCAACATAAACCAAAGCATCGGCATCCAGCCCTTTAACTGCCCCCTGATGACCGGATATTTGGAATGGTAAAAAAGTGCCGGAGTTGAAATAACTCTTATATCTTTTATCTTTGAAGGGTAATATATTTTTTTAACGCCTTTTGTTGACCTCCATTTTTTAGGCACGATTAAAACAAGGTCGTTTTTGTGTTTAAAATAGCCAAAAACTCGATAATTGTGCTCGTAAATATAAGTGTAGGAGGCAATGAAAATTCTCATGTTTTATCGTAAATTCTTCGGTTTCAGGTAAAAACAAATCTGAAAACCGAAAAGGTTCGGCCATATATCTCGTAGAACCCTTCTTCCGTTTGAAGCTCGTATTTCTTTTATCTCAAATCCGACATTCTCTGCAGTTTTCTGAAAATCATCCACTGACCAGTATCGCAAGTGCTCTTCTGGGGCAATCGCCCACTGTTTAGGAAAATTACCAAATAAAAGCTGCAATCGAAATTTCCAGTAAGCAATGTTAGGTATAGATATCAAAACACCCTTTTTGGCTATCCGACCAGTAGTTCTTAAAACTTCCTCGGAATTGGAGATGTGTTCTATAAATTCTGACATAACAATGAAGTCAAAACTCCAGGGCGCAAACTTTCCCAAATCACCTGAAGCATCGAGTTGAATTACATTCAAGCCTCGTTCCTTGGCCGTTTGAAGAGCGGTATCCGAAATATCGCTGCCGGTATAATCTACTTTCCTGTTATTAACCAAGTATTCACCGAAATATCCGTCCCCACAGCCGATATCAAGAACTTTCGAACCCTCATCTATCCACTCGGAAAAAATATGATAACGAGGCCGATCTCCAGATCTTCCCCTTTTATTCCAATAATTATCATAGAAAATCTTCATCGAAACTTTAGGGATCTATATCAATTTTGCTGTCCATGTTTTAGGAGTTTTGGGATGTTCAAGTTCTAAACTTTTCAAATAAATAAACGACTGCTTACCCATAGACTTAGCCCACTTAGTCATTTTTCCAATTCCATCTGACAAGTCAACTTTTGGCTTAAACCCTAAGAGTTTCTCGGCCACCTTGTGCTTACAATAGGCATACTTAACTTCCCGAGGCCGATCAGGAATATGTTTTGGAAATAAATTTTTAGGAACATTTTTTATATCGCCATAGAACATTTTTAATACGGTTTCAGCTAAGTCATTTAAGGTTACCGGCTGATCAGAGCCGATATTTATTGTTTTCCCTTCGCATTCTTTTTTAAAAGCGGCCTTGACCATTGCCGGCGCCACATCGTCAATATAGGAAAACGCTCTCTTCTGTTTTCCGTCGCCATAAACATAAAAGTTTTTGCCATGAAGTAAGCTGTTAATGAAAATTCCGACAACATTTCTATATGGATCGGATAGGTTCTGCCTAGGACCATATACGTTGTGTGGCCTAATAATTACATACTTGAAACCATAAACATCGGACAAAACATGAGTCGTTTTTTCCATAGACATTTTGAAAATACCATAAATATCTTCTGGTTGAGGCATCATGCTTTCCTCAAACGGAATTTGCTGGGCTCCATAAACGCTCATTGAACTAGTCAAAATCATTTTTTTTAAACCATGCTTGATGGCTGGAACCAAAAGATTGTTATAGGCAACAATATTCCTATCCATAGCGCTGAACGGAGTGAATTGGCTTCTACCTTCGGTCGCATCGGCGGCAAGGTGAAAAATGATGTCCGGTTTTATTTTTTTTATATAAACCGCTGTTTTTGCCCTGTCTCGCAGGTCAAGTTTTGTAAAAAATCTTTTTTGCGATACGTTCCTCATAAATCCTCCCGACAGATCATCTACCCCAAAAACTTCATAACCCATAGCAAAAAGCAGGTCATAGATATGACTTCCTATAAAACCGGCCGAACCGGTGACTAAAATTTTTGATTTATTCAAGCTCATTAATTATGTTTTTAAGTTTTCCGCCTAACACAAACAGAGAAGCGTTGTTTTTAAATTTATTGAAACCATTAACAGCTATCTTATTCATCAATTCAGGATTTTTCTTCAAATAAATAATGGCATCAACTAAAGATTCCGAATTTGCAGCTTTAACCAACATCATGTCACTCTCATCAAATAATTCTCTCATCGCTGGTGTATCAGCCGTAATAACCGGTTTCTGCATGGCAAGACACTCATAAACCTTGTTAGGAATGACTCTCTGCGTTTTTTGAGTATCACCAAATATTCCTAAACAAACATCAGCTTGGACAATCTTCTCCTTTAGTTGTTCTGGTCTCATAAAATCCATAAATTTGATATTTTTCAAGTTTAGTTCGTCGGACAATTTTAACATCTCTTTCTTCTTTTGTCCATCACCAATAATAAGGAAATTAACTCCATCTTTTTCGCATAGTTTTGCCGCTTTTAGAATATATTCTATCCCCTGCAGAGGAATGAACGATCCATGAAAAATAACGAGAAATTCATCCGAATTTGACTTTGACATAGGATAAAACACATCGTCTCTCGCCCCTATCCAGATCCTCCTGAATTTGTTTTTAGTTATTCCAAATTCTTCAGATGCGTATTTTATATGTTGATCAGTATCGAACAAAACAATATCGGCCAACCGCATAGATAGCCAATCCAACATCCAATAATAAAAAGCTCTGATGGAGTATTGTTTTACGGTTTTGCGATCAAAAACGTTGGAATCATAGAGAGACAAAAAAGCATCGAAAACTATCGGTTTTCTAGAAATTATTTTTGCAAAAGGCACAATCTGTTGCCCTAAAAAACCAACAATCATCACATCGTACCTGTTTTTTAATTGCCGATGTTTTTTAAAAAGATTTATAAACTTTCTGATCCCAGAGGAGTTATCTCTACATTCGATCACTTCAACACCGTTCTGCCTTAAGCCGGTAATTAAAACCCCGTTTCTTGAATAATCTGGATTGTATGAACCAAAATATAAAACTCTCATGATTTAATGTGATTACTTATTTTATTGATTAAATTTTCTAAGTTATGATTTTGGATAACGTAACTTCTTAAATTTGAATCGACTGGAGAATCCTTAACCGCTGTTATTTTATCAGCTAATTCTTTTGGGTTTCTATCTCCAAACATTAAATTGCTTGATAAAAAAGTTCGGGACGAATCGTTGGAACTTAAAACCTTAATCCCACAGGACATGGCCTCAAGAATAGCTTTGTCCAAGCTTCCGGTTTTGCTTAAATGAACAAATATGTCATGTGATTGGTAGTATCGAGGCAAGTTTTTGTGCTCAACCTTCCCAATAAAACTAAAATTTTCCTCTAACTTTAAACTTTTAATTTTTAATTTTAAACTTGCATCGTAACCCATGTCTCTCTGAAGAGGTGCTTCCCCGACCATCGTCACCGAAAAATCTACCCCGCCATTTTTCAATATTTTAGCCGCATCAATAAGAGTTTCATAATTTTTTACCGGCGAAATTCGACCCACGCTTAACAACTTTAGTTTGTGGTTTGTAGTTTGTGGTTTGTAGTTTGGGTCTGGTTTAAATAATTCAGTGTCTATCCCATGGCCGATTACAATTACTTTTTTCGATGGCAAACGAAAACTTTCTTTCGAAGCCGTGAAAACAACATCAGCAAACTTCTCCGCCCATTTTAATTTGGTAGTTACGCCACCACTTGTATACCAAAAAAAACACTTCTTTCTCATTACCTTCCACAAAGTACCTCCCGAGATCACCCAAACTGGATTCATGTGGGCAAATACAGCATCATAATCATGCCGACGGGTATAGATTAGTGAGTATAGATTATAGAGTGTTTTTAATTTTCTAGCCCCGCGATCTTTGCCCAAACTTATCACCTCAACATTTTTGGGTAACTCAAATTTTCCTTTTTCAAGACAAAGAACGGTGACTTTTTCAAAATTCTTTGAAAATAATCTTATCCATTCAATGAAAAAACCAAGCAACTGGTCATTCTCGTCTACTTTTTGGGTTATAATTAAAAGTTTCATAAAATTGACTTTAACTTTTCTGCATAGTTTTTTATTGCCTTTTTTTTCTCAAATTGTTTGGCAATTTCTAAGCCATTAAGACCGTATTCTTTGTATCTTTCGGGATCATTTAATAGCCCTTCCGCCTTTTTGACTATGTCTGTGGAGTCCCAAGCAATAATCTCCCCTCCTGGACTGTTTTTGAGCAAATCAGGCACTATTCCGACTGAGGTTGCCAGAATTGGTATTCCGCAAGCCATAGCCTCTACAACCACTCTCGGACCGCCTTCATTGTAAGACGGCATGATAAGAATTTTAGATTCATTTAATAACCGTGCTATTTCTGGAGAGTCCTTAGCTCTGCCATAAAAACAGATATTAGTTTCTAGTTTATAGTTTTTAATTTTAAATTTTAAATTTTTCATAAGTGGTCCCTCGCCAACAATTAAGCATTTAATTGGAAATTGTAGATTGATAACTGAAAATTTTACTGCTTCCAGCAGTAGATTTATCCCCTTATTCTCAACTAATCTGCCAACGAATATCAAGTCATATTTCTTTAGTAAACTCATTGGTTTAAAAGTTGATAGATCAATGTAAGCCGAAGGAATGTATATTATTTTTTTTGAAGGCACGCCTGCTCTAATGAGAAAATCTGGGGTTTCTTTTTGATTAACCACCCGAATCATCTTAGCTCTTTTTGCGTCAAAACGAATAAATAAACGCATTAACCACCGATACATCCCCTCTTTGGTGTTTCCGGCTTTGGGATATCCTGGAACATGATGAATTTCTAAAACATAAGGGATCTTGGTTAAAACCGAAACAATCCACGATCCAATACCATTATAAAAAGGTGGGAATTCCTGAACCGTCATCAAGTCAAATTTAATTTCTCTATAAAGTTTTAATATTTTATAAATAAAAAATAACGGGTGGAAAAAAAGAGGCAACGGCGAAGAATGAATAAAGACATTTCCAAAAAGATTTTTGATCGGATTTTTAACTCTAGGAACCACAATGTCAATCCTGTCCCAATACTTATGAAATTCTTCTAAGGTATAGTAGAAAGCTCCCTTTTTGTTAGAAGCTAAGTCTTCCGCACTTCCAATACCTGTTATCATTAACAGTTTAGCCATTTATTTAGTTAAAACTTTTATAGTTTCCTCAAACATTTTTTCAGAACTGAATTCCTCTGCCGTATTTTTTCCCTCCTTCTTAAATTCTTCCCTCAATTCAAGGTTCTGCCAAAGTGATTTAATTGCTTCAATAAGATTAAACTCGTCCTGATATTTGACCATAAAACCGTTTTCTCCCTGGCGAATAACTTCTTTATTGCCGCCTACTGCTGTCGTAACAACTGGTACTCCAGCCATCATAGCTTCTAATATTTGATGGGAAAATCCCTCGTAACCAGTATTCAACACGAACATATCCGCTGCTGCCAAATAAACAGCCAATTCTTTTTGTGATTTTCTACCAACTAAATAAACCCTCCTTTCTAAACCAAGATTTTTTACCATTGATTCCAGCATTTTTTGATCAGGACCATCGCCAACTATAACCAGACGAAAAAGCTGGCTTATCTCCGAAAGACGAGGCATAATTTTAATCAGCATGCGAAAACCTTTCCAGGGAACAAGACGTCCGGCAGATAATATTATGTCTCCGTAAGTCCCAATTTTTTTCTTCGCTTCTTCTTTGTTGATTTCTGCCACCTTAAAATCAACGCCGTTATAAATAACTTTTATTTTATCCTTCTGAATTCCCCAACCAGCAACGATGTCGGCCAGATATTGAGAGGGCACAATAATACCATCCGCGCCCCTACACGCCTTGTATTGAAGTTTGTGTAATATTCTAATCCAGCCTGTTTTTTTAGTTTTCTGAAAATCATCAATCAAAAGATTGGTCTTGCCATTATTCATTGCCTTTTCCCATGCCGTGTCTCCCACTATCTTTATAAGAAGTTTTTTCTTTGCCATCTTTGCCGCATACATTGCAGGAACACCTGCACTCACAGCGTTGAGAGCAAACACAATATTATTTTTTTTTGCCAGAGAGATGGCTTTCAAAAGATAAATTATGTGTTTTAACCCTTTTGGCCATCCTGACCAGACTCTGACTATTTTATATGGTTGATTCTTGTCACCTTTAAAACGAAAAACAGATGAGTAGGTTAAAACCGTCACGTCAAAATCCTTCAACCTATTTGCCAAAATTTTTGCATACGATGCCGGACCCCCTATTTCTGGCGTAAAAATTCCGGTTGTAATTAAAATTTTCTTCATTTATGTGTAAAAAGGTTAAACCTAATAATGTGAAATATCGCAGCCAGTCCATCTTTCCAGTTTATCTTTTTTCCCTCTCTATAAGTGCGTCCCCGATAAGAAATCGGCACCTCAACAACCTTAAAACCCATTTTCCCAACCCAGGCAGTCAGTTCAGGATCAATGCCAAATCTTTTGGATTTAAGATGAGGGTAGATTTGATTAATCGCATTTCTGGAAAAAACTTTATAACAAGTATACATGTCGGAAAGCCAAACACCACTTAAAACGTTAGACATCCAGTTTAGAGCCTGGCTGAATAAATAACCCTGCCAGTAGACAACCTTATTCTGTTCAGCCGGTTCAGAGCTTCCAGAAGCAAGGATTCTGGAAAAAAAACGCGAACCATAAACAACATCAGTCACCCCGTCTACAATCGGCTTAATCAAGGTCAGATAATCTTGAGGGCTGTATTCAAGATCAGCATCTTGAATTAAAACAACATCTCCCGTCGCTTCCTGAAATCCTTTTTTTATCGCTGCACCCTTGCCTTGATTTTTGTTTTGAAAAATAATTTTGTAGCGTTCGCCCATCGTTTTCAAAATTTCCCTTGTTCCATCTGTTGATGCGTCATCAATTAAAATAATCTCTTTTTCCAAAGGCAAATCAACCGCTTCAACGGAATTAATTAATTTTTGCAAAGTTCTTTCCTCATTATAGACTGGAATAACAATGCTCAGTTTTAACCTATAATTAGATTCGTTCATAAATTTCAGAAAATTCATCGGCGATAATATCCCAATCGTATTTTTTAGTTATTAGCAATCTTGAATTATTTATAATTTTTTCTCTCAGTTGTTTGTTTTTAAGTATTTTGATTACCTTTCCGGCCAAATCTCCTGGATCAGAAATTTTGCAAAAAAGACCGGTTTCACCATCTTTAAGAAAATCTGGAATTCCTCCCACCGGAGTTCCGATAATCAGTAACCCTACCGCCATTGCTTCCAAAAATGCCGTACCAAGACCTTCTGAAAGAGAGGGCCGGACAAAAACATCTGCCATAGATAAATACCTTGGTAGTAATTCATTTGAAATTTCACCCAGAAATTGCACATTATTTTCTAAGTTTAAGCTTTTAACTTTTAGGTTTAAACTTTTCTCCAGTGGACCACCTCCTATTATCACTAATCTGGCACTAGGAATTTCACGGATAACGACAGCCATTGCCTCAATTAAATCCCCTATTCCATTTTTCTTAACTAAGCGTGAAACTGTAATTAAAGTTTCAGAATCAACATGACCATTTCTTGACTGGAATTTATTTAAATCTACTCCATTAGGTATTATGCTTATCTGTGCCTTATAACTTTGAGATTTAACATATTGTGCAAGATAGTTGCTAATCACAGTAATTTTATTTGCTTTTTTTAAAATAAGACGTCTGAAAAATATTGTCAGCCACAACTGTTGACTTAAAACTTTTCCCTCCTGTATGGTAACGACAAAAGGTGTGCGGGGATATTTCCACTTCAACAACCACCCGCCACCTGCCGCTTGTGATGCTTGGTAAGCGTGCACTACGTCATATTGTCCATATTTAAAAATTAGTTGTTGTGCTTTAAAAAAAACTGATATCGGAAAAAGGTTCTTGGGCAACAAAAAAGAAAAAAGACTGAGTGAACTACCGACACGATATACATTTACTCTCCCTATTTTTTCATATTTGGGAAAATTTTTTGAAGGACAGGATGTTATTAAATCAAAACAAATTTCAGGCAATCTGTCCGTTATGTTTTTTATGGCAAGCTCGGAGCCACCCACTTGCGGTAAATATGCCGTGGTAAGTATCAAAACTCTTCTTGGAATGGATTTTTCGTTCATTTAATGGTATTATTGTGCCATAAATGGCTACTGAAAGCAATGTATTTGGAAAGACCCATGGAAGCCTGAAAAGGAAGGTTTTGTTCGTGATTACTCAATCAGAACTAGGGGGGGCTCAGAGATTTTTGTCCAATCTGATCTCTCATCTGAACAAAGATACTTTTGAGTTTCTTGTCGCGGTTGGATCTAGCGGTAATGGCGATTTTTTGAAGATTCTGAAAGCCGAAAACATCTCTTACCAAACCCTAAAGTTCTTAAAACGCAAACCATCGCTAAATGATCTTGGGGCTATTTTTGAAATTCGCAGTTTAATCAAAAATTATCGGCCAGATATTTTGTTTTTAAACAGCTCAAAAGCGGGATTTATAGGTTCTTTGGCGTCAGTATTTCCGACAAAAATAAATGCCATGAAAGTTGTTTACAGAATAGGCGGATGGTCATTCAACGATCCTTGGCCGAAATGGAAGAAGTGGTTTTGGGTCATCTTAGAATGGCTTAGTGCCAAATGGAAAGATGTCATAATTGTTAATAACCAGCATGACCTGAATCAGGCAAAAAAACTTAGGATAAGGCCCAGAGTGAGAACTGTGTTAGTTCATAATGGCATTGAAACATATAAAATTGACCTGTTGCCAAAAGAGGAGGCCCGAACAAAATTACTTGAAAAGATAACAAAGTATTCAAACAGAAATATTCTACCTAAAAAAATCATCGGAACGGTCGCCAATTTTTACCCCGCCAAGGGTTTAGAATATCTTATCGGGTCAGCCAACTATTTTAGCGAAAGTGACGATATTGCCTTCTTCATTATTGGTGACGGAGAGCTAAGACCAGAATTGGAAAAAATGATAAGAGAAAACGGTCTTGAAAAAAAGGTTTTTCTTTTGGGTCAGGTTCCTGACGCCCATAGATTCCTCCCGGCTTTTGATATTTTCGTCTTGCCGTCTGTAAAAGAAGGTTTTCCTTGGGTTCTAATTGAAGCAATGGCAGCCAAACTACCCGTAGTTGCCACTAACGTTGGAGCAGTACCTGAAATAATTGATGACCACAAAAATGGTCTTCTGATAGAACCGAGAAATTCAGCCGAGTTGGCAGATAAAATAAAAGAGATTTTAGATAACGATTATCTTAGAAATGAACTTGGTATCCAAGCTCATCAAAAAGTACTCTTCAATTTTGAGCTTGATAAAATGGTAAAAGAAATAGAAATCATCCTTTGATGTTTTTAATAATTCAGAAACTTTGGAGACTTAAAAGTAAACTAAAATCCGCCATAAAACGGATTCTAGCTTAGAAACTCTTATTTTTATGGGATCACATAGAAAAGTCGCAACATACTGGCTATACCACTATCCTCATATAGTCTTGCAAATAACCCATTTGCCTGACAAATTTTACCATTCCATGTTCTTCCTAACTGCTGACAGTGAGCAACTATATAGTCGTTGTTTAGACTTGATGTCGGAGGTGGTGGAGAATACTCTGTTGTTGGATACGGCGTATAGGTAGAAACAGGGTAAGGAGTGGGATTAACTACACAAGCACTTCCATCCCAATACTGACCAGACGAACAAGATGGTGGTGGAGTATATGGAGGAGGTGTATATGCGGTTGTCGGATATGGGGTATAAGTGGTTGAAGAATTATCTACGCAAGCAGAACCGTTCCAATACTGAGTTGACGAACATGTTGACGATGGAGTGTAAGTGTAGGTAGAGGTTGGATAGGGTGTATAGGTTGTTCCTCCTCCACAATCTGAAGAACAACTAGATGGTGTTTCGTTTGAACTGCAGACATTATCTCCGCAATAGCCACTATATGGAGTATATGTTGGATATGGAGAATAAGTTGGTGTGCTCGATTGGCAAGAATTCCTTGTATAATCCCACCACTGACCGGAAGGACAGGAAGGGGGCGGTGAATAAGAGTAGGTCGGATACGGCATATAGCTGGTTCCCGGAGAATAAGATGGATAGGGAGAAGACGAAGGATAAGGAGAATATGTCGGCTGGATAGGACAAGCAATTTTACTTGTACCTGCTGAATTATAACAAATACCGCCAACATTTTCCTGATCATTTATACAATACCCGCCCGAATCGCCATGATAGTGATACCCTGACGGACAACCGCCAACAACAGGTGACGGATACGGTGAATAAGTTGTCCCTCCGCAATCCGACGGACATGAAGTATATGTTTCATTTGAATCACAAAACTTATTATTATTACAACTTTTACCCCAATATCCGCTTTCGCAACTGCTCGGCGCCCCAAGAGCAAGACCATCCAAACTTATTGAGGGGCCCGTCTTGCTTCCCTCATGGCAATTAAAGTAGTCTTTTTCACACCAAACCGTATATCCAGGAGAAGCGCCATTTTTTGTGGCATTGGGATAAAAACAACTGTACATACCACCAGTTCCGCCAGTAGCGGTTGGATATGGTGAATAAGAGTAGGTCGGATATGGCCCGGAAGAATATGTTGGATAAGGACCTGAACTCACACAACTCGATCCATCAAAATATTGCCCAGAAACACAAGATGTCGCTTTTTGACATTTTGCCGGATCAGGCATTCCAAAGTCATTGCTAGCATAATCGCCAGCACTAGGCATCCAGATATTCGCACCGCTGGAAACTTTAACGCAAGCAGTTTTTAGTTGCTCTATCCTGGCCTGATCAGCATCAGAACGAATGGATGAACTTAGGCCGTTGGCATTCCAAATTTGATTTTTTTGTCCCGAAGGAGGTGAATATGTTGGGTATGGCCCAATAGAGCCGCTTGGATAAGGCCCTCCTCCCTCTGGCGGATAAAATTCATCAGAATCATCCGGACCATAGCAACTATGATCGGCTGGATAATCGGTCTTACCGTCATTATCGTTGTCTTTACCGTCAGAACACTGATATCCTCCCGACGGTGGAGGTGGCGGCGGATAATAAGAATAAGTTGGATAAGGACCAGAAGAATAAGTAGGCGCCGGTTTGCATGAACCGTCAACCCAACATCCGTCGTTGTTTCTAAACGACTCTCTGTACTGACCAGCCGGACATTCAATATAAGGAGACGCCGGACAAATTTGAATTGTCGGTAGTGGAATAGATGAATTTGGAGAAGAACAAACCATCTTTGCTTTAGTAAAATCCCCCGACTGAATTGCCGCAAAACATTCTGGTGATGGTCCGACTGGTCCTTGACCAGGATACGACGGATAATACGGCTGTCCAGGCGGTGGACTAAACCCTGGACCGGGTTGAGTGAACCTTGGAACTTGGCCCGGAGGAACACTCCCTGGTTGAAAACCGGGGTATGGACCTTGTCCTGGAAATTGCGGGTATCTGCCGTCAGAAGGATACACCCTATATTCATTTGATGTAACTTCCGATGATTTCTGTACGTTTTGATTATATTCTTGAAACTTCTGAATTGCTTCTTCTCCCCTGAAACCAGAAACATTTTGTTGTGACCCAAAAGCAATACACTCTGGACCATTGATCGGATTTGAACAATAGGCAAAACATTCAGTTTCAGACCGACAACCCCCAGGACCGCCTTTTTGACTAAATACTTCTTTAAACTGTTCTTTCTGCGACATCATTCTTTCTCCATCAGCCAGGTGTCTTTTAATATCTTCAACAATAAATCCGGCCTCTTTGGACTTGCCGACTAAACCGGAACTCTCTATCTTGGCTAAGGCTCTTTTTGAACCCTCAAAACACTTTGTACCGATTGTTTGGTCCACCGATCCCCTTTCGCACTGTTGCGGATCAAATCCTATCTCTGTCTTCATAATCTCAAAAATCTGGTTACCAGCGTCAAATTGACCCCTATCACTCTCTGGGATAAAATCTCTACAGGATCTTGGATCATTCAAACACTTTTCAAAATCAACATTTTGACCCTTTTGGTTAAAGGATTCCAATAATTTTAATCCCTTCTCCACTTCGACTTTAGAGGCAAAACCGTTCTGTACGGCAAAATCACCGCATGCTCTGGCCATTTCTATATTATTTAATTGCCCCGAAAATGCCTCATCGCAAGCGGTCTTAATTTGATTTTCTCCAACTAGTTCTTTACCACTAGGTAATGTTAAAATAAATTTCTTGGAATAATAATCCCTCACCTGTCCGACTTGCTGATAGGATGATTCGAGTTGTTTTACGCCATCCTGACCAAAAACCTCTTTGGCAATTTGAGTACACACGGCTGGAATTCCAGCCATTCTGGTTGCAGTATCAGGATTTAAACAAAAATTGCCACAACCCTCAAGAGTATTATCGCCACATTGATATTTGCCGGTAGATAATCCCTCTCTTAATTTAATAGTTGTCTCACCAAATTGGTCAGCTAAAACCCTTCTTTCTTCGGGAATATATTTCTGGACACGAGTGTCCTTTGCTAATCTGGCACATTTTCTTAATAAATCCACAGATGCCGTATCTGGATTCATTGATTCACAATCTTTAAAATTTACCCCGACCTCTTTGGCCGCCTGCACTACGGCTTGTTTTTCGGCAACAATTTTAGTCGTTAAATTAAGATCAGTAGCTAGAGTCGGATTTTTGGTCTTAATTTTTACGGCTAGTTCGCCTGCTACTCTGACCAAACATTCCTCGCTGTTACATTTTTTTATATCGTCAAGAATTTTACCTTTAACTTCCACCAGAAAATCATCTACGCTTTTGATTTCTTCCGGTGTATAGAGATCGTATTTTTTACCTATATCAGCGCAGACATCAAGATATTGCTCCTGATTGCAAAGAGCTTTTGCCTGATCTTCCGATGTTACGGCCTGACCCGTAACAGAGCGGAGTTCTTTAATTGCGTCTTTTATCTGAGCTTCTTCAGCAGCACCAACTAGGGGCGAAAATAAAATAGCCGATGCCAAAAAGACACCAGCCACAATCAACAGTGTGTTACTTAAGTTTTTACAGTATGTTAAATTCATTTAAGTAAAAAAAGGGGGTTAATTAAATGGATTAAGAACCTTTTTGGCTTGTTCAAATGGGTTGGATTCTACACCTTCCAGAGGATTAGATGCCTTGAAAGGATTGGCCGCTTTTGCTGCTTCTTCTCCCGCCTTTTGGCCTGCAATTTCCTGAGCTTTTTTAACATCAGCCTGCGACCTTGAATATCCTTGCCAGTCTCCAGTCCAATAGCCCAAGACTCCGACCGCGACAACAATCGCCAACCACAATTTGTTGTTAACCAAGTTAGTTGTTGCAAAAAAAACCACTAATTAAGAATCTATCTTAGCAAGTTTAGTTTTTATTGCATATTAAAAAATTACAAAAAGAGTTAATATTGAGATAACCTATACTAATTTTAGAATACCCTGATAAACTATGCAAAGAGTGGTTATCCACAAAATAAACTGCTAGAGTTCTCTGCCCAAACTCTGAAGAAACATTCTGGCATCCGGTTCAAAAGACGGATCAACCTGAACCGCTCTACGAGCCATGGCCACGGCGTCGTCAATCCTCCTTAGATTGACATATGCAGTAGCTAGCGAAGCATAGTGTTGGGGATTTATAGGATTTACAGCAACAAGTCGCTCAAGTGTCCAAGCTATGTTGAGATAATCTTTTGACTCGATGTAAACAGAAAGCATTCTTGTATAATCCTGTTCACTCGCTATGTATTCGTTTTTAACCTCCAGAGACTTCTCCAGGTTCTTAATCCCGTTTTTATCGCCGGCTTGAATTTTAGCCACCCCTAAATACCAATGAGATATTCCGGTATCCGGATTCAAGTCAACAGCTCTTTGGAAATATTCTACGGCCTTAACAAGATCTTTCTTATTAAGATATGCTTGGGCTATTTCAAAATAAGTCCTGACAAAAGTTGGCGACAATTCAAGAGCTTTCAGGGAATATTCAAGGGACTTGTCGTTATATAATGATTCGGGTTCATGCTGACCAAGCATAATATTTAATCTCGAACCATATAAATAAGGCAGATAATCGGTCGAGTTTTCCCTAATATTTTTGTCAATTTCTTCCAAAACATAAAAATAGATTTGTTTGACTTTTTCTTCTTTCACACTTGGACCACCTGCACCAACCAAGTATTGCGCAAGACGATGCCTATAATCATACTTACCAGGCACATCATAGGATAAGGACTCTTTATATTTTTCAATGGCTCCATCAAAATCACTTTGCCAGCCCCTAACAATGGCCCTCGTGGTTGCATAGTTAGCTTTGGCCGGTAAAATGTTGGTCTTATAAATCAACCCTGGAACAAACATTATTAGAGCTATGGCAATCGAGTTGATTAAGGTTCTATTCCTTTTCCAATTCGTATTATTAGTACCGTTAGCATGCACCTGAATATTGGTATCGAGATCGCGTGCAAGCATAGAAATAAATCCTAAAACAGTAAAAAAAATAATAAAATTAGCCGAAGTGTCAAAAATAAAAAAGTTATGGATAATATAAGCAATCATTGCAGGTATCAAACTAATACCACAGACAATGAGTTTATTTTCTTTCAAGAATCTGGACAACAACTTGAACAATACAAAGAAGATGTTTAAATATGCCAAAAATCCAATAATACCCATTGTTACAAGAACTTCTACAAACATATTGTGAGCCCTATCAAACAGTGTCTCCGCTCCCGGTCCCGCATAAAATTTAGGATTAAAATATTTAGAAAACGGAATATTAAAATTTTCCGGACCCCAACCAAGAAGAATGGTCTTGGGACTACTAATCCAACCCTTAAGTCCCGCTTCCCAAGCCCAAAAACGAGTCTCGGTTGTTTGCGACCTCAAAGACAAATCGGTCATCCTGCTCAAATATTTTGAATTTTCAATAAATTTAGCGTTCCCGAAAAGAAGTGAAAAAATAACAAAAACAATAACCAGGCCCATCAAGTAATTAAAAGCCAATCTACCGAAATGAGACCTTTTATATTTACCCCATAAAAACGCAAAAACCATGATTCCAACCGCATACGCCAAAACAGATCCTCTCACCGCTGTTATTAATGTGGCAATAGAAGTAATGGCAAAAGCAAACGCGTAGAATATTTTACGGTTCTTAGTATTTTGCGGACTGAAAAATAACAAGAGAGATAAAAACGCCACCAGAAGCTGGGTACCGGCAAATAACGCCGCATTGCCAATAGTGCCGAATATCCTTGCCCTGCCGCCAGAACCAACGAAAAATTCAATGTCTGTTTTTTGTCCAAACCCGTAAAACGCCGACAATATCCCTGCAAAAATAGTTATATTTAAAATTTTCTGCCAATGTTCTTTTTTGGTTAGAACGGATGTTAAAATAATATAAAATAAAAAGTAATGCCAAAAAGTCCAGAGACCACCCATTCTTTCAAGGGTTCCCCAAAAACTGGGATACGGCAAAACACTAGTAGCGGTGGTTAGCGTGAACGCCGCGACAAAAAATAAAAACGCCCAAAATATCTTGTCCCGGCGCGGCAAATACGACCGATCGGTTAATATCAAGATTAAATAAGCCGCCCCCAGAACTTCTATCAAACTCCTGAAAACAATCACCTTACCAAAGTGAAACGGTGAAATATAATCCTTAAATATAACAAGCGGCACTAAAGCCGCCAGATATATTCCGAAACGTATAAATTTTGCCAGATTAGATTCTCCCATTTTGTAATTATATCAAAACTCTCCCAAAATAACCACTCTAGACCCCTCGAACGTCCTGATAAAATCATCCATGTTTATCTTCGGATCTTTGACCTGCTCAAAATATCTGTATGCTGACCCCTCGTCTCCCTTGTTAAAATAAGCCCACCCTAATGCAAATTTAAGCTCTCTCTGGGGAGGGTCGTCGCCAAAATGTTTACGAATAAGCTCAACTGCGTCATCCGGCTTTTCAAGGCTCACTTTTGTTAAAGCCAAAAATAAAATTTCTGACCATCGTGGATAGATATTAATAGCATCGGTTAAAACATTTTCAGCCGATTCAAAATACATGTTTTCATAATACAAAACTCCTAAACTTAAGTAAGCTCTCAGATAATCAGTCCTTAATTCTATGGCTTTCTTCCATAACTCTTCTGACTTTTGAAACTGGCCTAATTTTTTGTAATTCTGTCCGGCAAGATTAAGAGCGGGAACGTGTTCCGGGACTACGTTCAATATTTTATTTAACATCTCCTCCGCTTCGACATACTTACCGGCTTTAAATTCCAAATAGGCCTTATTGATTTGGTTTACAATACTATCGGGAGCAGCGGCATATGCACTTTCGTATAAATTAGCGTCGTTGAGCCAATCTCGATTCCTGTCCAGTATCAAGAGGCCGTAAAAGACTAAGACTACCGATGCGCATCCATATAAAACACGAATATTTTTTATCTTGGAGAGTAGCCATGTAAAAATTGATCCGACCATAAAAGCAAGACCAAGCGAGGGCATATAAAACAACCGCTCCGCCATTATCGTCCCTGTTTTAAAAACCCAGTTGGATATCACGAAATAAGAAAATAGGAAAATTATAATCCCGGACCGCATTAAAATGTCTTTGACTTTAAAGAACAATAACGCAATTAAACAAAAGATAGCGATTCCCATCATCGCTTCAAAGGAGGCAAAGGGGTTTTTTACCAACGGTATTTGGCCGAAAGAATAATCACTGGAAAGGTTAAGTGGAAAAAATGTATTTGCGATATACAGATAGAACACCTTGAATGATGTCCAGAGTCCGCTGAAAAATGGCGCAAATTTAATAGGGTTATAAACCGCTGTTGCGTCATTTTTCAAAAAATGTTCTCCCAGGGCTATATAACGCAGGACAGCATAAAAAATAACAGGTGGGATGAAATAATAAATCTTTTTTACGACTTTTTGAAAGCCAGGCCTCCAGCCAGAAGCCGGGCTTCTGGAACCAAATAATTCTAAAAATAAAAATATCGGCAAAAAGGCTACGGCCATTTCCTTGCTTAATAAACCGAAAAAAAACAAAGTAGAAGCAAAAACATATCTTTGCTTAAGAACAAAAAGCAGCGATCCGATGACGAAAAGCAAAGAAAGAATCTCGGCCCTACCCACTATTGATGTGACCGCTTCAGTATGAATCGGCAGAAACATAAAAAATAAAAAGCCGGCATAGGCGGCTATCCGTGAAGCGCTCAAGCGATATAACAAGATAAACGTTAAAAAAGAAGTGAGGGCATGAAGCAAAATGTTGATAATATGAAAACTAACTGGAGAAAAACCAAACAAAAAAGCATTGACGGAATAGCTAGCGATAGTTAGCGGTCGATAAAGTCCTGGACGCGGCTGATAGGCGAAATAGGGAGTAATAAAAATCTTCCCAAACTCACCAAGTTGTCCGTCAATAAAAGGATTACCGACAATTACAATAGTATCGTCAAAAACAAAATTACCTCCTATTCCGTTACCGAAGAGAGCAAACGACAAAACAAGAGCCCAAACGGCAGCTAAAATTAGGTCATTAGATCTAACCATTTTTTAAAAATTGATCTTTACTTCAGCTTGACCGGAACAGTTGACTTCTTTTACCTTTAAGTCTCCGTTTATAAACTGACCGTAAGTGACCGAAGCGGTAAGCAAATAGGTTTTTGAAACAGGATTTTCCGGCAGGCGAATGGTCAAATTGTTGTACTGCCCATCAGGAACGATCAAATTGGCAAATAGATTCGGCCCGATAGCCAAGCCATCATTGGGACTGATACGCCATTTTATCAAACGGCCTTGACTGTCTACATTCTGCCAGGATATTTTTGTGTTGGAAGAATATGATCCAGGATCAAAGAACTCGGCCTTTCCGTCTACTTGGCAAGTAGCTGGTGACTTTATGCCGTTAGGCCCAACAAAGGGTTCCTCAGTTGGTGGTACTGATGGCCTTGGGGTCGCTTGCGGGGATGGACTTAATTTAGGACCAACACTAATATTAGGGCTTTGAACGACACTCGGTTCAGCTGTGGGTTCGGTTGTTTGTTCAACATACCCCGCTGGTTTTGCAAAATAAACAACCAAAACAAGCCCTAGTCCAAGAACCGCCACACCCCCCCCAAATACAAATTTTTTCTTATTTTCCATGCCAAAATAATATCAAATACAATCAATTAAATCAATGATCTTGCTAAATATCTATATCGTATATTTTTGTGTTCTTTAAGTTCCGAAAGAATGCATCTTCAGACAAAGCCGGATCCTTCAACTCCAAAAGCAGTTCTCTCGCTTTTAAGTCATCGCCTAATTTTAAATACGCTACACCAAGAATAAATCTTAATTCATATATTTTGGGTTTTGTGCCAAATTTTTCTTCAATCAAACCGACGACTTCGCTGTATTCTCCTAAGCCAATCTTATTAAAAGATAGGAGAGTAATCACGTTCGGAGTATTATATATTTCTTTTGCTTTTAGGAGCATTTCTTTTCCCGATTCAAAATCGCCTCTTTGATAGTATAATGCTCCTAAACTAAGATACGGATAGAGATAGTCCGGTTGAGCTAGGGTTGCCTTCCGCCACCATTCTTCAGCGATTTTATATTCGCCCATTCTTCCATAAATTTGTCCGCCCAAGTGCAGTGTCGGACTGTTTTTTGGTTCAATCTCTATGGCTTTGTTTATTTTTTCCAGCGCTTCTTCATTTTTGCCTTCTCGAAAAAGTATGCTTGCCATATTAGTTATATTCACAACACTGTTCGGCGCTTGCTTGTAAGCATTTTCAAATAACGTTTTCTCGTTTTTCCACAAAGCCCCGCCTCTGATAGTTTGAACGCCGTATATTCCCAAGATCATAACAAGAACAATCCAAAACGACTTTGAAACCTTCTTATGCCTTTCAAAAAAACCGGATAATACCCCCAATACAATCAAAACAAAACCGAAGCTGGGCATATACATCAGCCGCTCGGCCATTATCGTGCCTATTTTGACAAAGAAATTGGAAACGACCAAATAAGAAAACAGAAAGATCACCGCCCCTAACCCGACCAAACTATTGCGTTTTGATATGAACAGATAAATAATAGTCATAAAAATGCCGATTCCCGCCAACGCTTGCCATGAGTCAAATAAATTATTTACGACGACAATTTGATTGTAGGAATAATCAGACGAAAAATAGGTTGGAAAAACTATTTTCTGAACATAAAGATAAGCAACCTTAAAAGCCGTCCACAAACCTGGCAGAATATCCATCGCCGCAATAGGATTAAAAAAGGAGTAAGCGTTCGTATTGATAAAATATTCAAAGCCCAACGCATTGTACCTAAGCACCGCATAAGCAACTAATGGCGGAATAAAATACAAGGTTTTTTTAAACAAGCCTCTGGTTGACTCTTTTCTCCACACAAACTCAAAGAATAAAAATATCGGAACAAAGGCCACACCGGTTTCTTTGCTTAATAAAGATAAAAAGAAAAAAGTGGCGGCTATTTTATAATAACCTTTCTGGATTGATAAAAATGAAATCAAAAAAAATAAAAACATCAAAAGTTCGCTTCTGCCGGAAATTGAAGTCACCGCCTCAATGTGTATAGGCAAAAATAAAAACAGTAATGAACCAATAATAGCTGCCGTTCGATTTTTAAGCCTCAACACGATTGAATAAATTAAAAATGAGGCAACAGCATGAAGGAGTATGTTAACCAAATGAAAACTTTGAGGGTGTCCGGAAGAAATACGCCAATTTAAAACATAACTAGCCATTGTCAAGGGACGGTAAAGTCCTGATTGGGGCCGATCATAGTGGTAAGGATGCAAAAAGGCCTTAAATACCCCCACAGAATCTTCCATCAGGAGATGATCGACAACCACCGAACGGTCGTCAAACACAAAGTCGCCATTAATGCCGTTGCCAAAGAGAATAAATGACAGGACAACAATAAGCGCAAAAATTAATTTACTCATTTAAATAAAATACAAGAAAACAAACTAAAACAAAAGACTCATTGTGATGAGCCTTTTGTTTTTCAAGTTTTTAATTCTTTAGATCTTTTCCAAATAGTCGCCATGAACCCACCCTTCTTTGCCTTCAAATGTTATCTTGTGCCACAAACCACTTTTACTCAAACTCATTACTTTATCGCCAGCATCAAGTTGCCCCAAAATCGAACCCGTAGTGCCAGCCGATGATCTGACATTAAGAAATCCGACACTGGAAACAACTTTATATTGATTAGCTGTTGATACAGTAGTTCCAAAAGTTGAAGATGGGGTGGCTTTTCTTGTATAATCAGGTATTTGATTTACAGAAGTATAATCAGATCCTTTTGGATACCAGCTAAATTCTTTAGTGTTGATACAAAAGACTTTTTTGAAGAAGTCAGCATCATCTTTGACGGCTTGTTCGCCAGTCGTATTAACCCAGTGAAGCATTCCGGTATCTTCTCCTGTTGTTTCCACACCATAAACTTTTACATCATTTGTTTCGCAATTTCTGAAAAGACCCGAGGTTACAAACACATCTCTGATTACGGATGTTGTGCCCTTAACTTTGGTAAAACCACCAAGGTGACCGTAAAATCCAAATATCGCGGGATTTAAGAATAACCTTTTGTACCCATGCGGATTAACTATATAAACATCAGGGTCGCTTGAACCAGTTGCGCTAACCACATCACCGTCTTTCAAGCTTACAGCTGACAAACTAACAAATCCCCTAGAGACAGGGGTTGACTTGGTTGTTGAAGTAGTTGCTGGTGAAACCGCAGGCGTTACTGAAACCATAGGACTCACAATCGGACTCACCGTTGGAGTGGGAGTTGCAACAGTCGTGGTTGTAGTTGTTCCACCGCCTCCCCCACCACCAGTTGAAGTGCCACAAGCAGTTGAGCTAGGTGTTATTATTACTGTTCTTGTGGTAGTTGATGTCACTATGATTTCCGATTTATCACTTAAACATTCATACGTATAACTGCTGTCATTAAGTAATAATTTCCGATCAGATGATTGAAGTCGAAACGTCTGGCCGTTGGCAATCTCAAAAGTTATATTAGTGTTGGTAGTCGTTATCGAATTTACCACGGAACCGTTGACTATGGTCATATTTCCCACATCAAGAGCAACGGTTGTATCCTCGGCAAAGGTAGCAGTCGTGGCATTGGCTTGATTCACTTCGACCAGTAGCAATCCCACCATTAAAATAATAACGAGTAACGGCAGGGGAAAATTAGTTTTTAATTTTTTCATCTTATTGTTAATTGTTAGTCTAATTATTTTTGTTGCATATTCTGAATTGTTTTGACAACCTGGGAATCAAGCCTAAGATTTTCCCAGAATAGAACTTGGTCTTGGTTTATTATCATTTCGTCCTTGGGACCATGCGGCTCACCCACACCAAGCTTGACCAGCTGACCAGCACCGCTTTCATTTATTTTAACATAGTAAACGTCAGACAAGATCAGGTAATCATAGCTAATATTTTTTAAACGCCCGAAGTATATCTGATCATTTGTTAAGAACATCGCTTGGTACGTGTCCGAATCAACAAAATCACCCTTACGGTCACGCTTCAACCAGTCGATTAGAAATGATGACCCAACAACAGCGACAACAAACCCGACTACAGACAAACCGATGATAATAATTGGAACATACTTGCTTCTAGGCATGGACTATATTTCAATTAATTAATGACATTTAATGGTGCTAAGTGTTGGTGTGGTGGTGCCCTGATTGAAGCGCATATATATCCATGCTCCCGTTGAAGACTTCAATTGGAAACAAGTACCCAGAGTCGCAGTGTTACCGCCACCGAAGTAAAAGCTAGCCGTACCTGTACCAGGACCGACAAACTGTGCGGTATAACCTGTCCCACCGGCAGCAGAAGCAGTGGTAGCACCAACAGTTAATTGGCTGGTTAATATCAAATCACCAACCATTGAATGGGAAGCAGCTGTATCTACGATAAATCTACCTGATGTCTGAAAATTGCCGGCTACAGAAGCCTTACCATCAACCTCCAAAGACCCCGTTATAAGAAGGTCATTTGCGGCATCAAATTCTCCTGGAGTACCGGTTGTTCCTATTCCAAATCTTGAATAAGCGACTGAAGCGGTAGCAGAAGCAAATGTTCCTCCTGCTTGAAGGGTGCCCGTAGTAAAGAAGTACGAGGCCGAAGCTGTACCTTGGATCTCAAGAGGAGCAAATGGAGCGCCCTTAACACCAACTTTGCCGTCAAAGAAAGCATTGCCGTCTACTTCTAAAGCGCCAGTTATAAGCAAATCGTTAGAAGCGTCAACATCGCTCGAGTAGCCAGTCGTACCAGTTCCAAATCTTGAATAAGCCACAGAAGCCACTCCGGCTACTTGCAATGAATTTGCAGTCATTAAGTACGATGCCGAAGCTGTGCCTTGAACCTCAAACACGGTTTGAGGTGCGCCACCAACACCTATTCTAGAGTTTGAACTGTCGGCTATAAAATAATTGGTAGTGGCAGCATTTTGAAATCTAACAGATGTAGCAGAATTAGCGGCGGGTGTCACAGTTAGAGTCCCCGTAGTGCTCATATTAGTTCCTATGGTACTAGCTGCATTTGCACCAAGAACAAAGACAAAAACAAAAGAAAAGACCACAAATACTGTAGTCACGGAAACAATCGACCTCAAAAAACGTTGAGATTTATTCATTTTTACTTTTTATTTTCTAATGTACTAATCCCCTTACGCTAAACGCGGCAAAAAATTAATATATTAGATATCAACAATTACTTTCAATTATAGTTGGTGACAAAAAACAACACAACAGTAAAAATGTGGATAACTTTATAATTTATCGCAGCCGCTGAATAAGTTCTTCTATCAATCCCTTTGTCTCCGGATCAAACTGACCGTATTTAAGACCTTCCTTCAGATTTTGACGCGCGGATTCATTGTCTTTTCTTTCTAAATACACCAAAGCCAAATTATAGTATACCCGTGGGTTATAGGGAGTTAGGATTTTAAGTTTTTCCAAAATATTTGTGGCATTTACCAGGTCGCCCTGCCCGGCATAAATAACCGCGAGATTTCCATAGGCATGAGGAAAATTGGGGTCAATCTCCAGCGCCTTTTCAAATTCCACGATAGCCCCTCTGATGTCTCCCCTTGCCTGCAGGATACTACCAAGATTAAAATGCGGCTGAGGAAAATTGTCTTCAATGCTTACCGCTTTCCAATAATACTCTTCGGCTTTTTCTATATCGTTCTTGTTATAATAAAGATTGCCTAAATTATTATTAATTCTGGCGCCGTCAGGTTCATATTTTAAGATATCTTCAAAAAATCTTATCGAGTCTCCCCAAATAATATTTCTTCTGACGGAGAGAGTTGAAAAAAACGAAGCAAAGACCACTAATAGCAATATCACCGTAATCTTGGTTATTTTTGAATGCCTTTTAATCAATAAATCTAAATAATAAACGGTCAAGATTATAGGCCCAAGTAATGCCAAATACAACCAGTGTTCATAAAGCTGGGCATTGATGGGAGTGATCCCCGAAGTCATGCTTAGATTTACGAAAAACCAACCAACAGCGAATAGCCATATTCTGAAACTCGAAACGTTTTGAATTTGTGATTTTGAATTTAGAATTTGCTTCGGATTTCGTGCTTCGGATTTCGAATTTTCTTTTTTATATAGGTGTCTCAACAACCACAGAACACCCATCACCATCGCAAACGAAGATACTACCGGGACATTCCAAAAGTAGGTGTAAATAGTCACGCTTCTTTCCATATGCTGTCCCAGTGGTGCGATCATAAGTCCGGCATAGGTCCAAAGAACATTAAAAAAAGTATACATCCTGACAAAAAAACTATCCGCATATAAATTGGAGTGCGAATAAAAATTAAGCGTATTGTCAAAATTAAGAACCGTCAGCCGTAAAATGCCGTAAACAAAGACAATACCAAAATACGGCAGAGCTTTTCGGGACGCTTCTTTAAGAGAATTTAAAAAGGTTCGACCTTGAATCTTCAAAAAGGTTGAACCTTGATTCGATAGGAACGCAACATAAAACACCATCAGCAAAAAAGGAAAGATGACTCCCGTCTCCCGACTCAAAATCGCCAAAACAAGAGCCACCAAAGAACCAATTTTATATAACGACACTGAATGTCGTTTATCCACAGTTTTGCCATAACGACATTCAGTGTCGTTAATCCACAGCCAGAGAGCGAGAAGCATAAAAAATACATTAAGTGGGTCGCCTCTACCGGAAATATATGTTATGGCTTCCGTTTGAAGCGGATGGACAAGCCATAGTAGAGATGACCAGAAAGCAATAAATCTGTTCCGAAAAACCCCGAACAAGATGAGAAATATTAATATCGCGTTTAAAATATGGAGGCCGTTGTTCATCAAGTGGTATCCCAATGGTGCCGTTCCGGAGATTATATAGTTAAACGCAAAAGTTAAAAGAAGGAACGGACGATAATAGTTGCTGCTTAACCCAATACCCGCAAGGATATTTTGAGTAAACCAATTTTTAACATTCTCCCAAGAAAAAGAATGGACGAACGGATTATTGACTATCCAATCGGTATCATCCCAAAAGAGAGGATTATTTAAGTTAAAAGCATACACAAAAAACCCAATAACAACCAACGCCATGATTAGCGACAAATTTTGAATTTCGAATTTTGAATTTTTAATCAATTTTGAATTCTCCAATTTAAAAATTAAGTCATTAAAATAATTTATTAGAAATTAAAAATTAGAAATTATTCTGTATATAACTCCCGCCGCATCATCTGATATGTAGAGCGCTCCATTTGGTCCAAGTTTCAAATCAACAGGACGGCCATAAACTTTTTTATTATTTTCTGAAATCCAGCCGGTTATAAAGTCGGCCGTTTCAGATACCTTGCCGGTCTTATCCACTTTAAACCTGACTATTTTGTATCCAGTCGGTTCACTCTTGTTCCAAGAACCATGAAAGGCCACCAAAAGATCCCCCTCCCATTCCTTCGGCCAGCCAAAATTAATCGGAATGAACACCAGCCCCAACGGAGCAGAATGAGCCGGAATCTCAATAACCGGAGCATCCGTCTTACTGCAATCAGTGGGGATATCTATTCTCTCTATTTTCTCCGGCTTGAATGTCTCGTCTTTGACTTTATTTCCATAACAAAACGGCCAACCAAAACGTCTCGCACCAAATTTCTGTTCTGGTCCAGCAGGTTTAATAATATTTATTTCATCAGGAGGCAAATCGTCTCCCAAATTATCTCTACCCATTTCAGTCGCCCACATTTCACCAGTAAGAGGGTGAAGGGTAAAGAAAACAGAATTTCTCAATCCTCCAGCAAACTCGGCAGTAATAGTACCTTCAGGATCAGATTCCAAAATTGCCGCACGCTTCCAACTATCCTCCACGCAAACATCACAGGAAGAACCAACTGATATGTATAATTTATCTTTATCATACAGTCCCTTAAACACTTTTTTGCCGATTAAATCGACGCTACGAGTATTAGCACCAAAAGCTATGGTGCGGGTAAGGTGTCTATCTGTCGACGAGGTGGGAAGAGTAACTATATTTTGTCCTATTTTATTGGTTATCTTTCCGATATTGATATCATACGGATATCTTGCCACCTGATGCGTCTCGGCAATATATAAATAAGTTATTTTTGTAGCCAAATCAGTAAAAAAAACTAATCCATGAGGAGACCTCAATCCATCAACCAAAACACGCTTATTTTCAAAACCACCATTTGTCTCGAGCACGGTCGAGGAGTCGAAAATACTGACCCTGCCCACCTTTGTTTCACTAACAAGCATTCTACCTTTTGGATCAAAAAGTATGACCCGCGGATTATCCAAGTCTTTCGCAATAATAGAAGCCTCAAATCCCCCTGGAATATCTAAAAATGACAATTCCTTGCCATTCGTCGAAATCATCTCCGGTTCTTTAAGTTTCGATGCATTGTAACTAATTAATTTTTTGACCAAACCAAAATCAGACCAGAACAGATAAATAACCAGGACGGATACAAACAAAACAATGCCAAAAAGGACTTTTTTCATAAAAGTATTTATAACAAAAATTTAGCTTAAAATCAATTAGATATCAAAGCATTAATTACCCCGCGAGTTATCTCTCCAAAATAACCCGAAATTGGTTTCACCCCATATTTTTCTTGCAATCTTTTAACCGCCTCCCGGGTAATATTACCAAAATAACCGGTAATCAAGTTGACTGAATAGCTGACCTCGTTCACCAAAAGAGCCTGGAGTTGTTTGACATCGTCGCCCCTTGAACCTATAGCTAGATTTCTTGAAAAGTTATCAAAACTGACACTTCCAGTAGTAGGAGTCGGTGTAGAAGTTAAGGCTGGATAAGTTACTGAATTTGACAATGTACCCCCTGAACAGTTGCTATTATTGATATCACAGGCAGTTATTTTATATCTGTAAGCAGTATCTGGAATTATAGAATAATCCTCATAATATGCAGTAGGTGCAGTATACACATATTCATAGGCAGTCGCATCACCACAGCCATAGTTTTCAATAATACATCTATAAACATTGTATTTAGGAGCTGTTCCACTTGGCCAGACAACAATAATCTTACCTGTGCCCAAGTAGGCACTTACAGATGTTGGAGCCGAAATTGTGCTACTTGGGATGGGTGTGGGTGTGGGTGTGGGTGTGGGTGTGGGTGTGGGTGTGGGTGTGGGGGTGGGTGTGGGTGTGGGTGTGGGTGTACCGTAAGTTACAGTATTAGACTTGATTCTGGTAGTATAACAATTACCAGTTCCAAGAGCAGGACAAGTCATGATTTCGTAACTATAGGTATAACCAGAGACAAGAGGAACAAGATAACTATTATATTGATGGTTCCAACTCCAATAGCTTTTACCTTCCATGCTGCCAGCTAAATATGTGTAAGCTCCGCCCTTTACGCTAACATAAACATAATATCTCAAAGAGGTTTCTCCTGACCAATCAACCTGGATATAACCATCCTTTAAAGTGGCAGTTACCGAAGCTGATGGAATAGGCGTCGGTGTAGGCGTTGAGCTTGACGAAGGAGCTGAAGTCGACCCAGTAGTGGTCGGTACCGGTGTCGGCGAAAAAGAAACAGACGAAATCGGTGAGGGTGAGGTAGTTGCAGTTGGGATAGGTGTAATGGTAAATGACGAAGATGAAATCGGTGACGGGGAAACAGTTACTATTAGGATAGAAGTAGGTACCGGTGTCGGCGTCAGCGAAGGTAAAACATAGGTCGGACAGGCGCCGTAAGTATCGCTGTGTTTCAAATGAGCATCCAGTGATTGAGAGGCAACTCTGATTGTTTCAAAAGAATCTGAACTACTGGTCGGACGATGACAGACAACAAACTTTTCTTCCCCTTCCTGTCTGGTATATTTAGGCACTTCTTTTAAGAGTTTGAATTCGTCTCCTTTTGGATACCAGTCGAGTTCTTTTCGGTTTATGCAGAATACTTTTTTAAAAAAGTCGGGGTCTTCTTGGACGGCTTGGTCGCCTGATTTGTTTATCCAGTGAAGACGGCCTTCATCTTCGCCTTCGACACTGGTTCCATATACTTTTTGGTCATTATCTTCACAATTTCTGAAGAAACCGGAAGTTGGAAAAGAATCTCTTACTTCAGGGGTAACAAGTTTAATATTGGCAAATCCGCCAAGGTGGGAATAAAATTTGAATATATCTGGATTTAGAAATAATCTCTTAAATCCGTTCTCGTTGATAATATATACATCCGGGTCATCAGAGAAGATAGCGCTTATCAGGTCTCCTTCTTTAAGGCCATAATCGGAGGGAATAGCGGCAAAAACCACAGAGAAACTAAAAAGGATCGCCACAAAAAGTCCAAAGAAAAACCAAACCTTTTTCATATTCTTTTATTATACTCTTCCTAAATATGAAAAAAATAAGTTATCAACAAGAAACATAACAATTCAATAATCTATTTAAATTCGTAAACTAAAAACGACTGGCCTATCCGGTCAATGGGTTTATAATTATCCATCCAATTTAATATCTCATTATCGTAAACTTGGCTGGCAAGCCACGTTCTTATAAGAACATGGGTGCTGACGGCATACCTGCCTTTCGGTGAAAGCCAATCTCCTTTGAAATCCAATGGCAAGATATTTTTTATCCCATAAGACCTGCCGGCATCCTTTTCTACCCAAAGAAAGACCTTCAGTTCGGGATATTTGTTTTGATACGCTTTTAGCCGCTTTAGATCATGCCCCCACTCAATGTTTGAGTCGTCAAGAAACTTATAGCCACTACTTGAACCACCGACAAATTCGTTAAAATAAGGAAGGTAGTCGGGATAGATAGTTATCGGAATTAGCAAGTACCAACCCCCTAAAACCAAGATTAAGATCGTTTTAAAATTGACAGTTAAAAATTTATTGAAAATGACCATAAAGGCCACTGCTCGGCTTCGCACGGTTGTTGTAAATTGAAAATTGAAAATTTTTGATATGTATCCGCTAACAAATAAGATCAGAAACGGATATATTGGTAAAATATATCTTATACCAATATTATGTGCCTTCCAGCTTGTTATCCATAAAAACAAAATTACCGGTAAAAAGATAAAGGCACTGTTTAAAAAACCTAAAGTCAGTTTTTTATAGCGGAACAGCGCCCAGCCGAGAACCGCCAAGAATGGCACCGGAGTCTTTATGATAAACGCCCACAAAAAGTAATACCACCAACCACTACGACCAAAGTCGCCGTTCAAATAGTAAAAGTGGTTCGGATTTTTATTGGCATAAACCGTTCCCATCCCATGCCAGTAAAATAAGAGGTCTTTAGGAAATAAATAGAGGCCCCAGATTACCAAAAATGCCAGCCCCCACATCGGCATAATAATTTTTAACAAAGCTGATATCTTAGCCAGCCAGTTTGACCTTGAATAATTTTTTTGTATGTAAATCGCGAGCAAGATCAAAGATATTGGCATCAGCAAAACTGCAGAAAATTTGGAACCAAGGGCCAGACCCAAAAAAAGCCCCGCAAAAATAAGATGTCTAGTTGCTCCCAAACCATTCATTTTGGATTTCGTCTCAACAACAGACAACCTCGGCACGGGGACGATAAACTTCCACAAATGATACATGGCGATGAAAGAAAAAGCGGTAACACCCAAGTCCATCGTGACAAATTGCGCGTGGGCAATGATATTGGGCATAAGGGCGTAGATAAAAAGGCCAATAACACCTGCCCTATAACCAAAAAGCTCTTTGCCCCACTTGAAAACATACCAGCCCAATAACACCGAAAGAAGCATCACTGGGATACGACCCCAGAAAATAACCCTATCTGTGCCGTTATTGAACAGGAGGTCACGACCGAATTGCCATTCATCCGTTTTCGATCCAGCTAAATTTGGATCATTAAAATCGAACTTCAGGTTCAAAAACAAAAGAGGAGTAGCGGCCAACATTTTAATGAGGGGGGGGTGCTCGGGATTGAGCTTTAATTCTCCCGTCTTTAAATACGAGAAACCGCTTGGTAAATGAGTTATCTCGTCATAAGCCGGACTGAAGTTTTGCATACTCAAAAACGGAATTAAAAACGTTAAAAACAGTAATGAGAATAAAATTAAGGTTTTTATAATTTTAAATTTTATATTGTCATTTTCCATTTTAATATTTACATTTTTAATTTTAGTTTATTTTGTATCACTTCCAACGCTTGTCTGGCGTTTTGACTATCCGGATTTATCTTCAGCGCCTTCCTGATATTTTCTTCAGCCACGAAAAGATTGCCCAGATTAGCGTTGATTATTCCAAGTGTAAAGTAATTATTGAATGTCTTGAATCCCAGTTCAATCGCTTTTTTGAGGTTATCGGCGGCTTTCTGCTGAGTTGTCGAATCGTTCATTGAAGCATAGGCATAACCAGCTTCTTGATAGCCATACGGATTATCCGGCTGGTTTTTTATCAATGACTCATAAGTCTTAGCCGCACTGGACAAATAGCGAAAACGGTAAAGAACATTGCCTAAATCAATGAAGGCATTGCCATCTTTTTTACTTAACAGATCTAAGACAAAAGAAATTCGTTGTTCTATATTGTGGTCGGTAATTTTATATTTACCAATAATTGCTTGGTTTGTCGTGTTATTTTTCACAAAAATAACTATTGCATCGTTTAAAAAAACCATCGACCATTCAGAATCTTTAGTCATTCTAATTAAAAATTCTTGACTCCATTCCGTCATGTCGGTATGAGAAAAAAATATGTAGTTTATGCCGTATTTTTGAGACATTTCTTTCCAGACCCTTTCGTCTCTCTGCATCGGCTTGTAAATTTTTTCAAAAAATTCAACGGGATAAGCTTCCGGCCGCCCGTCTACAAAAACCTTTTGCTCTGGGTACAGTTGCCAAACTAAATAATTTCCAATATCAAAATTATTAAACATTGGTCCTTGAATACTATTCGCCTTTACGAAATTAGTACCATCTTGTGCTGCATTTGAAATACTTAAACTGAACAGTTTTGGTGAATCAAGCCAGTTATAAAACTTACCGCTTACAACCAAATAAACACTAACTATTAAAAGTGAGATAGTGCAAGCATAAAGCCATCTTTTTAACTTTTTGGGATTCATGATTCTCGTTAAGTTACCGGTCATAATCGGCCAAACGCTCAAGGCAAACAAGGGAATATTCCTCTGCATTTTAAAAGACAATATGGCCGTCATCGCAATAAGCAATAGGTCAAAAATTCTCGTTTTAATGTTTGAATATCGAATGTCGTTATGCGTAACGACATTCGATGTCATTAATTTAGTCCTCCAAAAACTCACGACAAAACTCCCCGCCAGAACAAAAAATGATATCAAAAATAACTTGTCTTGCGACGCCCAGTGGCCAAAATATTTTGCTAAAAAAAACAAGGAGCTGTTTTCCGCAACATTGTAACCGTAATTATTTAAAACTTTAAGGGGATATATTGCACCATCAATAAAATTAGGATTAGCAAAGTTCGCCAAAACAATTAACAAGCCAATTAACAGATCTTGCCTAGTAAGTTTTTTTAGTACAACTTTCTCAATTAAAAATAAAGAAAAAACTATCGGTCCGATGATAAAATAGATGTGCATGTTAACCCAAAAAACTTGCATAACGGGCAAAATCCACAATAAGTTAATCTTAAAATTAGAAATTCTAGTTCTGTAAAGAACCAGAAGATATGCGGTGAAAATCAAATAGCTAAATATTTCCGGCCTCGGCTCGGTTCTAGCCGCAAAAACAAAAACAGACATGAGAAAAGCAAAAGCAACCACAACGATATTCTGCTTTCTTACCGTAAGAAAAAGCAAAAAGTAGGTTGCAAGAAGGATGATTATCTTAAATATCATTATCGCCTTCAGTCCGCTCACCCAATTACTGCCCAGAGAATAAACCTTATAAAAAATAACCTCGCTTAACCAATGATGATTGACAAAAGAATAGTCGGGAGCGGTAAAAGAAAACAGATTAGTATCGGGTATACTTTTCGTCTGCCATATTATTTCGCCGAGCTTTATGTGTCGGCCGATGTCGACGTTTATGGAGGTGAAATTGTGAAAAAAGAGGGTTCCAGCCAGTATAAATATCAGCGAAATAATGATATTTTTTAGCAAAATATTCATATTTTATATTTCCTATTGAAGCTTCGCTTCTTTGATATATGTTTCCAGTATTTTAATGATTTGGGGATGCATAGCTTCAGGTTTCTGGAGCCGTAAAAGCTCTTTAAGTTGAACTATGGCCTGTGGATGTTTGTTCTGGGAAAAATATAAAACAACAATGTCCTGGCGAGCTAAAATATGGTCCGGATTAATCTCAATGGTTTTAAGGAAATAATTTTCTGCTTCTTTGTAATTTTTCCTTTGAGCATAGATTCTACCCAAATTGTGGTAAGCAACAAATTGGTTCGGATCTATCTCAATTTCTTTTTCAAGCTCCAATTTAGCTTCGTCATATTGTCCTCGATCAAGATAATATAATCCTAAAGGTAAATGAACACCTTTCTCATTCGGACTTAACTCCGAAACTTTTGCAAATTCAGCTTTTGCTTTTTCGAAATCACCTTTCAGTAAGTATGCGACAGCGCGATTTTTACGCGCTTGAGAAGATTGAGATAAAACAACCAATACAAAAAACAAAACAGCAATCCCGGCCGCCAACAAACAAAAAACGAGTAGTTTCTTGCTTATAATTTTATAACCAAACATTGCTAAAGAATAGCGAAAAAAGTGATAAAAATCAACTCCGAGTAATCTAAAACCGCCTTTCGGCGGTTTTAGATTACTCGGTTCAGTCTTTACCAAGGACAACCGAAATCATATCTAACTTATTACGGCAAGAACTGATAGCCAGACAACGGCAGCAACCTGAAGAACCCGTTGGCGAAACCGGTAGTTCCGTCATAAGTAGTATCATTATCGTTTGTAGAGTTCGCTGAATTGTCTACCCACGAAACCAATGAGTTAGTTCCATCATTCTCGTCACGTAAGACCAGCTGGAAGTAGTCCGACCCAACACCAGCCGTTGTATTGATCGGGGTGTTGAAGTTGGTAACAGCATCCAAATAGATCTTAAGTGTCTTGGACGAACCACCAGCGATCTCTAGATCTTTACTTGTAAAGTCAATCGATAAGCTCGCGGCTGGTGAAGTAAGAGTAGCATTGGTAATGGTTCCTGTGTCAAGAATAGAGTTGTCGGTACCATCTCTCACGGTAAAGGCCACACTATTTGTTCCAACACCAGAAGCAACAACTTCGAATCTCAACGATCCGGAGCCAACTGCTTGGTTGTCGAAGAACAGATTTGAAGTTGGCAAACCTTTAGCCGTAATGGTGAAGGTCATGACTGGGTCAACAGTGGACAGCTTAGTAGCTGTCGGAGCAACCAGAGCAAACTCTGGGAACACTCTATAGGGTCTGACCTGCGTGGTCTGGTTTCTATCAGTTATTCCTGTATCACTGCCGTTCAATATCGTACCTGAACCCTCTCCAACCGCTCGGAAAGTGCTGTCTCCGCCGCCAGATTGACCAATGAAGTCAATATCGAAGAAACTGGCACTTTGAGAAGCGGTTGTTGCTCCTTCGGCCTTGTCCTTAAAGTCAGCCAACATCGAAACATCCAAGCTTCCATCTTTCGGAACGTATGGCCTGTTATCGCCGGTGAAACCGAACGCAACTGACGCTACACTGTTGAACGTGCTTGAAGAAGTTAATGTAGTACCAGCTTTGTTCTTGTATTGCACGTAAACTGTTTTAACGTTGTCAGTCACCAAAGGCTGTCGAACAGCAGCAGTTGCTTCCTGGAAGTTAAGTTTCTCTATATAGAATCCTTCATTGGCAGCTGCAAACCTCCAAGTACCAATGTTGTCCCCTGTCTGTCCCCAATAGACCGCATGGTCAGATGGAGTGCCAGGGGCGACAGCCGTGGTCATTGTTCCAGCATTGGCTACCGTCACTGATACAGTCGGACTGGTACTACCGTTGGGATCGGCGTTGCCGGCATTGACCGTCTTTGAAGACGAATCCAATGCTGTCACATCTCCCGTAGCATTGATGTCAAACGAGACGTAATCGGTATCCGCCAAAGAATTACTGCCCAAGTTAACTTTAACTCCTAATGTCTTTGTCGCACCTGCCGGAATCGTCCAATTCAAACTGTTAAACGTGACCGTACCGGTCGTGTTAGACAATTGATTAGATGATGGGCTGGTTGACAATACTGTTCCTGATTCCACCTCATAGATGGAAACCGAGGAAACCAAACCGGAAACACATTCGGTGCTCACGCAACCAAGTGTGAATGCACCTGAAGTAGCATCTCTATAGTAACCGGTTAAAACCACATCAGTTACCTTCAAAGCCGAAGCGTTTCCTGCCTGGAAAGCAAGTCCAACAGCCGTCTTTCCTGTAGTTCCTCTCACTAATGTCTGGCTGGTCACCGAGGAACTCAAGCCCAGCGTCAAAGATGCGGCTTGAAGCGTCTGAATGCCTCCGCCTATGTCAGCTTGGGGCACGATGTCAGCATCAGCTACCGCGGTATTTGTACCAGAATATTTCATAACCGTCACATCCGCAGTTGAAACACTTCCACCAGCTGTGTAGTTATCCAGGAATAATTGGACAGCATCGGCAGCCGCCAAAGCAAGTCCATTGCCGTCGGTGTTAGCTGTGTTTACGTCGCCTGTAACTTTAAAGTTGTAGGTCTTTCCGGCCGCGAGGTCAATAACATCAGTGAAGACTCTTTCAGCTCCAGTTACGCTATCTTCACAAGTAGTAGCCGCGTTGGAAACTGTGAACGCGGAACCGTCGGCGGGACCAAGAACGGTCACACCTGAATCCTCGTCAGTAACTTTAATATCTGTGATATCAGACCAACCGCTATCAGTGTCGGCGGCATTGGCAAATGAACCGTCACCTGCTGGATCATGACAGAGAACCAGCTTTGTCTTTCTGACTTCAATGTTTGTCGCTGCGGTCATTGAGTATCTCAATAAGACCGAGTCAGCAGTATTGGTACCGATATTTCCGGCTGACGGACCATTGAAAGCAATCGTCAAAACACCACCCTGTAAAGTAACATCAAACGCTTCTGAAGCTGCGTCTAATGCGTCAATACCCTGGTTAGTCGTACCGGAAGCGGTGTTCATACCGAACCCGTACTGGTCACCAATTGCCAATATATCAGTGGCGTTCTCAAAGTAGAGGTTAATATCTTCAGCGGCTTTTCCGTTAACATCAGCATACACGTAGAAGATAGCTTCGCCTCCCTTAGCAATACTATGCCCTGAACTCATGTCAAAGACGACATAACCGGATGCGTCAATTGAACCCATCCATTCACTTGTGCCTGTCTTTAACTTCCAGTTGACAGTATCGGCTGGCTTAACCGTGCCTCCTTGAAGCATGGTTATTCTCTTCACTAAAGCCGCTTCAGTGTTTGCTGTAAGTTTGAATTCAGATACTAACGCCTGTTTTTGACCAACGTTCGGGTTTGGAATAGAACCAACCTTGGCCACATCCAATCTTCCGCTTGTAGCGCCGGAGATGGTAACGTTATTGCCTGATACCGGCAAACCGCTCACCGTTCCCGATGCTAAGGTCATTGAATTTAAAGCAACGTAGTCAACATTTCCAGCCGTCGCTGAAAAATCACCTACCAATGAGAGATCTTTTGAACCACTTACAGCAACATTCAAGTTAATGAATGTAACCTCGCCAGTAGCGGATGAGAATGTTTTACCAGAAGTCAATCGCCTTGCGCCTTCGTATACATAGACGTTATCAAAATCAGCTACGGCGCCGGCACCTTGCCTCTTAAAGACCATCTGATTGATTGTGCCTGTGCCGGACAATCTCACTCTTAACATTTCAACACCCTGGGCATTGGTCGTGATGGTTGCAGCAGATGGATTGCCAGAAGCTATACTAACTGAAACCGAACCCGCAACTGGGGTTGGTGTCGCACCAGGAACTCGAGCGTAGCTCGGAACCTGGTTTACTGAAGTATATTCAGAACCAAGTGAGTACCAGTTGAATTCTGTTTGGTTGATAACGAAAACTTTTTTGAAAAAGTTCGGATCGTCAGCAACGGCCTGCGCACCTGAGGTATTAACCCAGTGCAATATGCCAGTATCTTCACCTGTTGATTCTACCCCATAAACTTTTTGGGTTCCGTCAACTCGGAATAAACCGGAAGTTGGGAATGCATCTCTAGTTGTAGCAGACACATTCTTTACAGCGGCAAATCCTCCAAGGTGTCCGTAGAATCCAAAGATTACAGGATTCAAGAATAATCTTTTGTATCCCAATTCATTAACAATATAAACATCCGGATCGGATGAACCGGCTGCGCTTATTACATCGCCCTCTGTCAAACCATAGTCTGAAGGGACAACCGCAAAGGCTGTCAAGGACAATACTCCCGAAAGGGATAATACTGTTGAAACAGCTGTTAAGACCGCGGCGGTTTTTATAAAACCAACTCGGCCTTTTGATAAATTCGACATTTTTGTTTTTTTAATTTCTGGACTGGTGCCGTATTATCACTCGCCTTTTTGGCGGGGATAATCAACAAAGCAACAGAACAGGTTTTAATAACACTAATTAATTTCTGAAGCCGACGTATTAAGTCGGCTCTCCGACTGTAACGTCGGAGCTGACTGACCACAATAATTCTAAGGTTCACCTATTTCGACCTGGCAAACTTTAAAAGTGGTTTACAACTTAAAACTTAATTTCATTTCCAATCTAAGCATCATTTTTTTCTTGCTATCCTGATTGTCAATGTCCTTACCTGGACTGCCTGCCTTTATCATTAATCATGCCACATGCTTCATGAAGACTTGATTAACCGACAAGGGCAGAAAGGTCAGATATCAACTGAAAAAACGACCTGAAAATTAGATCGATTGCGAATCTTTTTTGATTACTGAATTCTTCATATTTAATGCGGTCTACTGGCCTGTATTCGTCAGCCAATATTACCTGAAATGCATTTAAAAGTCAATGGTGGTAATCCACGACTTCAATATCAATTATAAAGGTTATCTAATACCCTGCAATAGGTCAAATTGTGGATAATTACTACACTATTTAACTCCTATACCTGTCAACCTACTTCCATACCCCCAAACCACCCCCTGCCCGGTCAAAATAGGGCTAATGTCTGATGGTGTAGATACATCAATAACCCATATCAATTCGCCGTTACTATTCAACCCATAAAGCTTACCATTCTGAGTTGAAAAGTATACATTCTCGTCTTTATCTATGGCTATTTGATTATTAATGCGAGAATCAACCTTAAATCGCCACTTAACTCCTTTGGTTGATTTATCTAGAGCTATTACCTGTGAACCGGAAGCGGGATTGTAATTAGTAAAGTCAAAACCGACCATAAGACTGCTGGGCGAAATGGAAACCATGGTGGTCGAAATACCATTAAAATCAATAAAGGTTTTTGTTAACTCACCTGTCTCACTTATCTGAACAAGGTAAGGCCCAACCGCTGAATTAATTTTACCAGTACCAGTATCGGAATAAAAAGAAGGATGAGATGGCAAATAACCATAACCTTCAGGGAAGGTGGCCTCCCACAGCTGACTTCCGGATGCTGAATCATAAGCATAAAAATAAGAGTGGCCGCTTACTCTTGCCGGGATAACTATATTTCCATTTTCAAGAATAATCGGCGAAAAAGTACCGAAATTACCAATTGGATTACCTATCTGCCACTTTAACGAACCGTCCGATTTCAAGGCATTTAGTTTGTTATTCCCCCATGAAGCAAAATACACACTGCCATCCTTGGCTAAAGTCAAAGGCCCGATACCTGTTCCTGCGCTGTCATAAGTCCACTTCAGGGAACCGTTAGAATTTAATGCGATAATAACACCATCCTTACCGAAATAAACCGAACCATCAGATAAAACGACTGCGATGCCGGGCTTGGTATTAGTGGTATAAGGGTAAGGCAATTTTGCTATGCCGTTTTTATCTAAACCATACAACCCGGATGTTATACCATTGGAAGCGCCAAAAAATACATCGCCATTGGCGGAAACAACCGGCTGACCGACGCTCCAGGTCTGGGTCGGAGTCCAACCGTCGGCTCTTAAAACAACTCGTCTTATCGCCAAAGTTGTCTCCGCGTTTTCACAGTTCTCATATGTCCCGCACGGTAAGGTCCCAACCTGCTCAAATTCTGTAAAAATTGTGTCATTAAAACTTGAGTTAAAATTAGAACCCCAAGTGTTAAAATATTGTCCGGAACAAGGCCAAGCCCCTAATGAATTATGATTATGATCATAAAGACGGATGTTGTCTCCGCCATTTAGACAAGAGGCACTTAGCGAGTCGGAACGAAAAACATTGGCAAGCGGACTGGCCACAGACCCGACTTCAAATCCCCAGATTATGGTTGCCATCGGGTCAGGACCGGTGATATTAGCCGCAAAAGAAGTGTGGTATTGATCTTTTCCAAGCATTGCCCAAGCATTGGCGTCTATAGCGGATGGAAAACTAACCGTCGCCACATTTGACTGTGGACTAACGACACCGGGTGTCGTTATGTTGATAACTTTGGTTTTGATGGCAAAATACAGCGTCTGGCCGTATTCATGGGCGATATCAAAAGAGGCGCTTTGGTGCGCCCCTTTTGTGCCAATACTTGGCAAACTGGAACTGGCTATTTTTAAAGCCCAGTCCCAGCTATTAGAGGCAGGGAAGTTCGCGGTTGAATACCGCAAATCATAACTCAAACTGGCCGGACTATAACCGCCCGGATTCGGCGCCGACCAAGAAACGGTAAGCGGTGAGTTGATGGTGGCTAATAAGTTGGTAATGGCTGAAGGGGCTTGGACAGTGGCATTTACGCTGTTTTGAGCTCTTGGTGTAGCCAAAGCGGTAATCCATCCGCTTCCCATTTTTTGAGCGGTTTCTTTGGTGTTATTGTTGCCGATAATCTCGCTGGCACCATTTATTTTCCACTCGTTTGAACCGTCAATTTGGTCAATTATTGTCCCTGAAACATTTTTCAAGACCAAATTCTCTCCAGTATTTCCTAAAGCGCCAGTATATATTTGATCAGCGGTAATATCCGGCAAAGTTGTTTCATCGGTTCGTTCCAGAAGATAAAAACCTAACGGGCTAATACTGCCAGAAAGCGTGATATTTGGAGTTCCATCTTGAGCAGATAGGATCCATCCAGTGAGATTAATTGTCTGATTGGTGGTATTGCGGATCTCCATCCATTCATCGTTCGCGGACGAAGCTGTCCCCATCCAAGCGATTTCGTTTATCAGGACATCGCCGGGATTGGCAGTGTCACCTTCCGGCCCTGGCGATGGAGTCGGGGTGGGTGACAAAGTTGGTGTCGGGGTTGGTGATGGTGACACCGATGGTGTCGGTGACGGTGTAGGGGTTGGTGACGAAGACGAACCTCCGCCTCCGCCACCTCCGCCACTGCCACCTCCGCCCGTCGAAACGACAACTTGAACCGCCAAGCTATTCTTCGCTTTAGGCGTTCCATTTATCAAGCCACCTGTAGCGTCTTTATTTATTGGTGTCCCGGAAAAACTTTTCCAATTTGAAGCGTTATTTCCAGCTTTAATCGAGTCTATTCTCTCCATCGAATTTTTTGAACTTGAATCCCCGGAGGTTGAACCTCCGTGATACCACGCCTCGCCTGTGCTTCCAACCACATCCACGACAATCCCAGCGCTATCAAACAATCTCATCATTTCGCCTGCATTGTTCAGACCTCCTTGGCCGAATCCTACAGCCAAATCAGCCGTTATATCGCTTACAGTATTGTCATCCGTTCTCTCAATGAGAAAGTAAGAATTGGCTTGGATAATCGTCCCCTCCTGAAAAATAATATCCGGCGAATCGTCGTTTGAAACCAATTGCCAGCTGGATATGTCTATCGGCACATTTTCGGTATTATATAACTCAATCCACTCGTCTGTGGCAGAAGCCAAAGTCCCAGCCCAAGCAATTTCGTTGATAACTACACTGCCGGACTTCTTTGCTGTGGATAACTTGGGAGTAGGAGACAGGGTTGGGGTAGCTGACAGCTTCGGCGTCGGCGTTGGTGTTTTTGATGGTGACACTGAAGGTGACACAATGGTGACATTGGTGACAGGTGTCTTTGTCACCAATGACGTTGGTGACACTTCACTATTTGTCACCTCCGATGTTGGTGTCACCTCGCTGTCACCATCATTTAAGTTATCCACACCCTGTGGATTAACGACATCGAGTGTCGTTAATCCAGTTTCTTTATTCCCAAATCCTATTAATCCAAATAATCTCGCAAACCAATTTGGTTTTTCTGGTGGTCGGTTGGCATATTCCGCCTTTGCCTTCTCCGCTTCAGTCAAAAACAAATTCAACGCCCCCGCGCCATTCAAAACTATTTCCCTAGACAATCTGTCCCAATAGCCGTCAAGGATATAAGAACCTATTTCAGGTTTTATAAGTTTTATATCAATTACGGAACCCGTAATTGAATCTACCGCAACAAACGCTAAGGGCAAATCATTCTTAATAATAAACAACCTCTCTGCTCCGTTTACTTTGATTTTTTTAGTTATTTTTATACTTGGTTGAGAATAGGTATTGTTATTAATCGTATCTTTACTAAAGAAATTATTATTTGAATAATTTGCAATTTTGTCAAAATAATCAACCATATTGCCTGAAGCAACTGGTTTTTCTCTGGTCAAAAATAGTTTCCTTGCAATCTGAAAATTATCAGGATTCCACTTTGCCATTTCATGCTCGTAAGGACTGCCCCAGTCTAAAACAGGTGGGTGAGGATCACCCCTTGTGTGGTCTGGAACTCCTGCATCTTCAAACAAGTGTAGTGTGTGACCAAAAGCAACAAAAGCCCTTTGCCTATCTCCTTTTGCATAGTCATCTAAAGCCCTCCCGTATGAGAAATCGTTGACTGAATCACCGCCGGATATCGCCGCAAATCCGGTCAATTGGCTGTTATAATAATTGGCTTGGACACTTGATTTTAAAGCCCATTCTTTTGATGAAAAGTGAGCTATGCCTCGGTTGTTAACTGGGTCGTAAAAATGAAAAATTGGCCTTTCACCAATGTCTTCTTCAACGGAGCCCTGAACAAGCCATAGTTTTTCTTGTTCAGTTAACTTGTTGGCAGGAAAATTCAAATTATAAAAATCAACGATTTCATCGGTTAAAGCTGGATGGGTTTTATCTTGGTTGTAAGCAAAAACAGAATTGGAGGTAATCAAAAGAGCGCTAATAAGCGCCCCTCCTAATATGGCAGCTGTTTTTATAATCCTTCTATTTTCCATACTCCGCTTGGATATTTAACAAACACACTCTCATTAGTATAATTACCAGCAGGTATATTTATTTCTTGACCTTCAAAAGTTGTCGTACCGTCTTTTTCAATTAAAACTTGGTACGTGAATGAAACTGTTGTTTCAGTGCTTTTATTAGATTTTTTCCATGTACTTTTTAGACCATCTCTTTCTTGAATAAATGCAGCCAAAGACCCGTTTTCTTTGAATTTACTTAGCGTTCTCATCCATTTCTCTTGATCTTCAATAGTAAAATACTTGCTAGCCAAAGTCGTATCTCCCTTGGAAAGAGCAGCTAAAAACATATCGTAAGTTTCCTCCGGGGTTTTGCCACCATATTTGTCCTCTCGATAGGGTTTTTCCCATTGGGCCTGAATTCGTTGGGCTTCCCAATTAGACCGGAGGTTGTAAATATATGAGTTGACATATGGCATGCCGTTGAGAACAAGCCACAAGACCCCGCCGGCAAGCAAAACCAAAAAGAGCACCCCATACCAACTCTTCATGTTAGTCCACAATTTATTCATTAACTTATTATACAATTAGCAAGACCCTGCCACAAACTCAACACCCTCAACCCCAAATTATGCATATGCATAATTTGGGGTTGAGTAAACTCCTTTGACCTGCCGCGAAATTAGAAGGTTCGACAGATTAAGGAGGGATTTATAATCCATGGCACCCAATTCGCGCAGCAGATCAAAAGTATTTACTATTTGATCTTTCTACTCTTTTATTCTTACACCTCTGTTTATCAAACCCTTCTTAAATGTCAATCCAGCCTGTTAAGTACCTGTGGACAACTTGTTGACTAACGACATCGGATGTCGTTATATTGATTATATGGAATTTTTTCATGTTTTAAATAGGGGCGTAGATAAGAGGCAGATATTCATGGATGAGCAAGACTACTTTCGCTTTATACACGACCTTTACGAATTTAACGACCAAGAGAGGATAGAAACCACCTTCCGCAACTTCCGCGACTACGGCTCTGACGGTAAAATAGCTAAGACTAAGAAAAAAGACAAAAAACCATTGGTGGATATCTTGGCTTTTTGTCTTATGCCAAGTCACTATCATCTCATGTTGGCTCCGAGGACAGAAAAGGGTGTATCTCAATTCATCCACAAAATAAATATGGGTTATGCTAAGTACTTTAATCAAAAAAACAAAAGAGTGGGCGCTTTATTTCAAGGAAAATATAAAAATATTTTAATCAGTGACGATACCCACTTCCTTCATTTACCTTTTTATATCCACTTTAACCCCTTGGATCTAATTTATCAGGAGTGGAGAGAAAACAAGATATCTGACCCAAAGAAAGCGATAGAATTTTTAAAATCCTACCGATGGAGCAGTCATTTGGACTATTTAGGAATCAAAAATTTTCCGTCCATATTAAACATGAAGCCCCTGATGGAAATCTTCGAAAGCAACAACGATTATCAAAAACTCGTAGAAAACTACTTAAAAGATATTCAAATAGACCCGGAGGTTACCCTGGAATAGTTGAGTTATCCACAGTTTTCTAATAACGACATCCGGTGTCGTTTAGTGTCAGTGTCGTTTAGTGTCATTAATCCGAATTTGACACAACCCTTGAAATATCCGCGAGGTCGAGATGCTGGCTTAAAATTGTCAGAGCGTCGCTTATAGTTTTTTGCGGATAAAGAGCGATTATAACACCCTTTGCGTCTGTTAAAACAACCAAAGAAGATTCGCCACTGATAATTTTTTGCAGGTCAAGTCCGAACAGTCCAATCATTTTTTTATTATCGTTGTCACTAGCTAAAAACCATCCTTGTAAATCTTCTACAAGGTCAAAAGACGCATCTGCAAACCCCAGATATTTACAGCCGGCTATATCACAAAAATAAGAGTCCCCGCCAGAATCATTTTTTTGCAAACTATAAAGATAGAATTTTTTACCGGCGGGGATTCGATCTATAGAAAACTTCTCCAACCTTCCTGACAAATATTTTATAGAATCACCGGGATGAAGCGGCGCCAACTCGCCAACTTTAAGGGAACCAAATTCGTCCACCCCTTTCAGAAGATTAAAATTGGCTAACTCCGGATAAAATTGAAGAATAGAAATAACATCCTTTAGTCTTTTGTTGGGATATATACCGACGATTTTACCGTTATGATCACCAATAATAACAATTGATTGAACATTTTTATTTTCCTCTAAATCAAGGCCGAAAAGTTCATCTATGGTCATGCCGGTTTCCACCATTTCCAACCAGCCGCCCATCGTGTTAATTGCGGCGGCGTGAATGTTGCAATATTTCCCAAAACAAACAGGGTTCGGCTCCGCGATATTTACATAAAATTTTGAAGTAATAAAGACGTCTTTGGGGGTTTCGGCCCATTCTAGTTTTGGTTTAAGAGGAATATCCCCGCCCATTTTAAATGGCCCTAATTTTAGCGGTTCCGTTTGACGATTGAATTGACGTACACCTCCTTCCGGTAACTTTCTGTAATCCTGAATTACTAAAAAGATAACAACAGAAAAAGTTACGATAAAAATCGTACCGATAAATTGCCAAGATTTTAGAAAATAAAATTTTCGCATGTTTTTTAAAAAACTTAATCAATCACACTTACCTCACCGACACTTTTGAAGTCACCCTTACGCGCAACGATAAGAATGCTATAAATTTCCATCCACCTGGCTGTTTCTATGATTGTCATGCACCCAAGCGATCTTGCGCCGACATGCAAGTATCTTTCTTTCTCAAAATCAACTCCAAACCAAACCTTTTGTCTTTTGGCTTCAATATATGAATCGTTGTTACCATGGGGATAATCTGGAATTCCAATATTATATGTCCCTCTTTTCCAGGGAGCATCCGGATAATCAATGGCCTTATATTTCTTTCCGTTTAGGGTGAAAGTTTTTTTCGAAATAGAATATGTGGCTTTGGCCATCGGTTTATATTGAACTTCGGAAATAAGGTAGGAAGAACCATTGTCTTGTAATTTCGCTGAAAGTAATTCGTCACGATACACTCCTTCAAGCGGAACAAAATATTCACGCTCGTTTCTAATATATTTCGGGTTGACTTTAATATATTCCGACAGTGATATTTTTTCATCCTTCTCATTCCAAGTTACAAACCAACCGTCCTTTGTGCTTGGTATGTATCGTTCTATTTCATTAACTTCAACCTCCAACTCAACTTCAAAAACCGCGGTTTTGCTACCCCAAAATTTACCGAATATTGAACGGCTCTCTTTTACTTGAACTTCAAAAACAAATTGCTGTGGTTGGGTGACGGCGGTGTTAATTTTTATATTGTCCCTGATTCTACCAATATCGTTAAACAAAAAATCTTTTTCAATGACAGTAATAAAAACTTCGGCCTGAAATAGTTCTTGATCGGTTTCAATTCTGCCCACTTCGTAATTGATCTCCGACATCGCGCCTGACTTGATTCTTTTATCAATGCGCAAAAATTTATCAAGGACTTTGACTTCAACACGAATATTGCGACCAACAGAGTCGTCGCCATATTTTATTTTTAAAAGTTTTAGATGAATAGATTTAAGCACAGTCGTTGTTTTATTTGTTCAGGTTATGCCTTTATTATAGCAAAATTTGAGTCCTTTTAATATATGGGGAACCGAGTTATCAACAGTTTCCCAATAACGACATCCGATGTCGTTCATAATATTCGCCCCGAGCAGACGGTTTGAGGGTTTTGATGACATCAAAAACTCGATAAATCTTTCCGGATCGGAAACTTTCTTCAAGACCCCAAGGCCCCCTTTTTCTTTTTTAGAGAACTTCTTAACGGCTCCGGACAAATCATCACCGAAAATATTGTCTCCAAGGATTAGAGCAATTTTCTTGCCATCGGAGAATGACTTGGCCAACCCGAGGCCGTGGGCAATCCCAACCGGCTCCACTTGAATTGTGTAGTATAAATTGACGCCAAACTCTTCGCCGGAACTAAGAAACTTTACACATAATACTCACTATCGTTGCATACTTCATATTATTGATTAATTCGGATATAGTAATTATCCTATCACCATACTCCCTACTTGCAGTTATAATAAACAGCGTTATCTTTTGAAATTTTCTTGATAAAACCTTCGTCTAATAGTTCCTTGAGATTACGCTTAACGGTTCTGTTTGACAATATGCTAAATTCATAAATTATTTCCTTGGTTCGAGAGTTGGGTGATTTTTTTATAAAATTAAGTATCCTTTCTTTGTTTGAACTCTCTTTCAAATTTCTTGGCTGAACATTTTTAGAAACAAAAATGATTGGTTTGTTCTCTTTCGGTTTAGAGACTGACGATACTGATTTATACTGATGCAATTTAATCAAACTTAATTTGAAATCAAGCAAATTGCGACGGGCATATAGAAGAGGAGATATAGGCACAATTTTGGAATGTTCCAGATAATCTAAAAGTTCCAGCAAACTATCAATATAATTTTTTAATTCAATAAACCTTAGATTGTGCGACGCGTTACCACTCTCAGCTCTCTCTCCTTTCAAGACAAACAACCCAACATAGCCGGCAATGAGTCCGGATATTTTATCATATAACTTTTGAGACAAGAACTTGTCTTTCAATCCGACAAAAAGCTTAACTAGAAATATCGTAGAATTTATGAAGTTTTTTAGATGCTCCTCTTCCATCTATTCTGTATACTACAACGATTTTTGAGTTGCAAATAGTTCTTTGGCCCTCTCCCAAAATTCAGGATGACCATTCATGGAAAGCCAATACCACCACTCGGCACCCCAAAGATAAAAAATGTCAAAACCGGTTTTGGATGAAAAATCTATCATCTCGTTGAATTTATCAATTCCCATTCTTTGAAGCTGAACCTCAATTGATGTTTCGGTTAATGGCTGAAGCAACCATGGCTCTGCAGAAAGTTCTATGACCATTGATGGTTTTGTTCCATATATCAAACGAACTAAAGAATGTTTAATCCTAAAGAAAGCGGGTGTTATGGGATACCGGATTGGTCCAAGAAAATTTCTCCACCATACATATAAATATATACTAGTTCCAAACACATCACCCCTCTGATATGCCTGATACCAAGTTCCGAATTCACCACTATCAGTAACTACTATTGGGTGAGACTGATCTAAGCGACGGACAAGAGCAATTTCTTCATCTAAGATTTTTGTGACATTTACATTGTGTTGTTTACAGGCTGGCTGGCTAAAAAATCTCAAAAAAACTTCGTTTTCAATCTGCCAATACTGCAACGCCGGAGAATTTTTATACCTATTCACAATTATTTCAATATAATTTAAAAGTTCTTGTTTGTGTTGTTCTTCAGATAAGGGAACAACCCAATCCGGAGTGTGACACTCCGGCCAGCCAGGAAGACGATGGCCGATCGCCAATATTATACTGGCGTTTCTTTTTTCGGCCTCCCTAATCTGAAAATCAAGTTCAGAAAAATTGTAGACTCCCTTTTTGGGTTCGGTAAGTGGCCAATGAGCCGTAAGGCGAAGATGTCTTACCTTTAAATCGTCTAGAATTGCCAGATATGTCTTCTTCCAATCAAGTTTCAGCTCGTCAGAATGAAACCGACTGAAAGAAGTTCCATATACGAAGTCTGTTTTAGGAGACATGTCCAATGACAAAACCCAAAAAGAAGCCACAACAGCAAGGAAAATAAAGACAGATATACGTTTCTTGGTCATTATTTAAATAACATTAAAAGACCGATACCCACGAAAATCATACCGACTATTTTTTCCAAAATAATTACACCCCTTAAGTTTTCAGCTATCCCCGGAATCTTATTTCTAAAAATAAGAGCGAAAAGGAAAATAAAAACAAACTGAACACCCAGAAGGGCGTTAACAATGGAAACGTTTCCAAGTTTAATCGCCACATAAAGAAGTCCGAAACCAACTCCGGCTATAATCTTGTTTGTAATAAATATGAACCTCGAAGAATGTGGGGAATTTTTTAAGGACGAAAATATTTCTTTGCGGGTAGAGGGATGTATTAATACCAAAAAAGACACACCGACAAGACCCATTCTTGTCCAGAAAAAACCGTTTAAAAATGTGGAATTATTAAAAGTCAGTTTCAAAAGAACGGTAGAGATGCCAAACCCCATTCCAGCCACTAAAGCTTCCCGCCAGACACCCTTACCAGTTTTACCAATTAATAAAATGCCAGCCACCATGAATCCAAGACCAAAAACATCCAGATTGGAAAAATAGTCCTTCAATATCAATACTGAGAAAATATATGTAAAAACAACTCCGAGAACACCCACTTTTGTTGAAGCAACTGAGACATCTGTCTTCTTGATGGCTTTATAAAGAAATATTAAGCCAAAGAAAAACATGCCTCCGGAAACAAAGGCCACCAAAAAATAATAAAAACTTACCCAATAAACACCCATGGGCAACAAAACAACCGCAACAAGGCTCAAAATACCTACCCAAAAAGCGTACGAAATCGGCCGAAGAACGGGTACGGAAAGAAGGTGTTTATCTACGACAAACGCTATGGAATTTAGGGCATAAGCGATAATCGCAAGATAGAACCAAAGCATCATAATTTAAGTATGTTATCTCTACTTATCTTGGCATATTCTAATGCAGAGGGACGAATTTTTCTTTCAAAGGTCTTGAGGTTAACCTCGACTAAACCAAACTTGGGCCTGTAGCCTTCGGCCCATTCAAAGTTATCCAAAAGAGACCAATACAGGTAACCACGAACATCAACACCATCATGAATGGCCTGCCAAACCCAACGGAGATGTTCTTTGATGAATTGTTCACGCAGTTTGTCCGTGCTGTCGGCGATTCCGTTCTCGGTGACCCAAATAGGCTTCTTGAATTTTTTAAACATCATCAAAAGATGATAAATACCCTTGGGATATGTCTCCCAATTCATCTCGGGCATCCAGCCCTGGCGAGACAAAGTCCGGTAGCTGCCGGGTACCCGGCGGTCCACATGATAGTAGTTCAGGCCCAGGAAGTCATAATAGGGAAGGGCTTTATCAAAAAAGTAGAGATTTCTTTGGTAATTATATAACTTGCCTATTATCTTTTCGTACCATCGGTTGCCATGGACACTGTAGGTGCTGCTCTCCACCAACCCCACCTCTACATTGTGCGACGTATCACTATAAATATTTTTAATCTCACGATAGGCGAGTGTCTGCGCTTCAATAAAATTTTTACGGACTTTATTGTATTCGAATTTATTCTTGTGCTGCGGAGGCCACTGCCCGTTCAGATATGAGAACCCCGCATATATGCTGGCGGCTTCATTAAAAGTTATCCACAGCCCTACCCTATCCTTTAAGTTATCCACAACATACTTTGCGTATCTTGTAAATATTTCCGGACTATTAGGGTTTAGGAACCCTCCTTTTTCTGCAAACCAAATTGGATTTGTGAAATGCCAGAGAGTTATCATCGGCTCTATCCCCCTTTCCCTCAATGCCTTGACGACATTTACATAATGATGCATGACCTCATGGTCAAATATCCCCTCCTTCGGCTCAATGCGCGACCACTCAATAGAGAAGCGGTGAATATTCTGATTCAAACTCTTGGCAATATCAAAATCTTCTTCGTAGCGATTATAGCTGTCGCAGGCTTTGCCAGATTGAAATTCCAAAGGACGAGATTTTTCCCACTCTGACCAGTCGTTGTGGTTGTTACCCTCCACCTGATGAGCTGATGTGGCACTCCCCCACTTAAATCCTTCGGGAAATTTTAGTTCTTCCATGATATATTAATTTTAAAACAAAAAACGGGGATTGTCCCGTTAATTTACCCCCAGGGCATCTAGTCTAGTTTTCTTTTCTTCTTCGTCCCAAACCAATTTTTTTATGGCCGAAGATGTGGATTCTCTTCCTTCGTACTTTGCAGCAAAAGAATCCGCTTCCATCTCTTTGTCTAAATCTCCCTTTTCAACTCCGCCAAACATTCTTGGACGATTATCCCTTAAGTGTCCCAGAACATAATGACCAATTTCATGGGCCAAAAGAGATTTCAATACCTCATCGCTCAGATTGACAGAAATGCCCCAGTTTATAAAAACAATTACCTTTTTTCCTGTAAACATTACATAGTCTTTGGCGTATGGATCGGCAGAAAAAAACTTAAATATCTCCACCGGCGGAAGTTTCACATTATCGGCTTCTATTTTTTCTCGCACTTTCCGAGCGAGAATATCAGGCCTAAAATCTTCGTTTATGGCATATACAGTATTGCTTATTTTATAGAAAAAAAACAAATTAAATCCAGTATTTACGACAAGGGTCAGAGCTATCAACCAAACAAGAATAGGTCTGGGATTCAACTTTTTCTCCAAACAAATCAAAAAACTGCCTAAAGTATAGTCCTTTTAAGACAAAGGGCAAGTGTGTCCTATTTTGCCGAAGGAGCCTGAATCGCCAAGAGTTCAACTTCAAAAACCAGTGTTGAGTTGGGAGGAATTAGTCCATTGCCCACGTTTTGAGAACCATATCCAAGCGAAGGTGGAACTATCAATTTTCTCTTACCGCCGATTTTCATCCCCGGAATACCCAAATCCCACCCCTTGATCAACTGCCCGACTCCTATTTGAAAAGTCGCCGGTCCACCATGTTTGGCCGAGGCATCAAAAACGGTACCATTTTCCAAAGCTCCGACATAATTTACGGTTATGGTATCCTCCGCCTTAGCTTCCTGACCGGTTCCCACTTTTAAATCCTGAATTTGTAATCCGTTTTCCATCTGTTTTGTATTATCAAGCTCAGGCGTTGGTGTTGGCAACGGTGAAACACTGACCGTCGGATTTAAACCAATCCTTGAAGCATCGTCAACATTATCGGCCTTTCTATAAAAAATAAAAACGGTAATGCCCAACAAAACTACTACCAGTGTAATTGCAAAAATTGATTTTATCATCTAAAAACAATATCAGAGTGGCCTTGGTTTTTCAAGCTGAAATAGTTCTGGATCAATGGTGCGCTGAAAACATGTTCTTTCGGCTTCGTGTTTCCATGTTTGCGTTTCATCTCCAGGATATGGATATATTGCTGGAACGGCCTTCCTTGGACTACCTATGTTTTGATCTGAACTTGAAGTTTCAAAAGTGGCACAAAGTTCAAATTTCAAACCACCCAACTTATTATATTCATAAGGAGTACCCGTCTTGGGATCTCTTGGGATGATTATGCCCAAAATATCGTTTGCCATTTGGTCAAGATTTTCGGGCAACTCGTTCTTCTTCTGCCAATAATTGATGACCTGGCTCTGCAAGGAGGAGAGGTCCTGAATACGTCTTTCGTCAAATCTTACCGTTCTCTGATTCTGAGGCGAACCGGCAACAAAGAAACCAAACACAATTGAAACCACGACAACGGCAACCACAACCCAAGAGTAAATGCTCATTCCGTCAAGTCCCTTTTTGGGCTTAGTTTTTAATTCCCTTAATTCAAAATAATAGTGAGAAAACACAGAACCAGCTATGAAAATAATTGCCAGAACTTTCAAGATAAATCGCATGGTTATTTCTCCGTTCAGGTATGTATTGATAAGGGTAACTAAGTCCCCTATTATTACCAGAGCTGCAACAAAAACGGTCAAATACAAAAGCCATTTTCTTATTTTCAGCTCACGTTTTTCAGGATTGGCTTCAATGTCTTTTTTCAAAAATCTTGAAACCCAGATATACACAGGAAAGATGACGATAAGAGTCGCCAAGGCCTGACGAATTGTTCCGTAGTAATTTGATGCTGAATAATAATAGTCGTTTATCAGATCCGGAAAATAAACGTTTATATACTGAAAAACCAAGATACCGAAACTGACAGCACTAGCCACAAGAGTGACAATTGATAATAGATACAGAAATACATCGCGAGGCAAATTTTTATTTATATCCATGATTTAATTCTATCTTATTTCTATGCCAGAAGCAACTTCTTTGTCTGGCATGATAAGTACCGGGCCGGATTCGGCATTTGCCGCCAAAACCATTCCTTGGCTTTCAAGGCCCATCAAAGAACGCGGTTCAAGGTTGGCAACAATGACAATTTCTTTTCCAATTAAATCTTCCGGATTGTAAGCCTTGCCTATTCCGGCGATTATATGGCGCTTTTCTAAACCCAAATCAACTTCCAGTTTTAGAAGTTTGTCTGAACCCTTAACTCTTTCGGCCGAAATAACTTTTGCCACCTTCAGTTCCACTTTTTTAAAATCGTCAATTGTAATCATAAATTTATAACTATTTTTTAAATGCTGTTAACTTGACTTTGGCTTTTTTGGCTAAAGACAGAACTGCTTTTGATGCCTCATAGCGAGACATATAAAAATTACCATAAACAACTTCTTTGATTCCCGCATTTACTATAATTTTAAAACAATCATAGCACGGTGAAATGGTCAGAAAAATTGAAGCGCCTTCAATGGGAGTTCCATTTTTTGCCGCTTGAGCTATGGCATTGGCTTCAGCATGAGCCGTTCTGATACAGTGTCCGTCAACAATTTCGTGGTCGACATCATCACAATGAGGCAACCCGCGAGGAGCGCCGTTGTATCCGGTAGACAAAATCACCTTATTCTTTGCAATCACCGCTCCAACATTGGCACGGTCGCAAGTAGAACGCTTTGAAACCACCTTTGCAATTTCAAGAAAGTATTCCTCCCAAGATGGTCTTTTGTTAGATTTTAGATTTTTAACCATACCCTTAAACATTATCAAATATTTTTTATTAAAACAAAAGGCCGAGTCTTACTCAAGCTCGGCACGAATCTCCTTTTCAGTCTGAAGTTGGCGGGCCGCGAAGGATTTTTACCTTCACCTCTTGGTTTTGGAGACCAAGCGCTCTGTCATTTGAGCTACCGACCCAAAAAAATGCACACGGACATGATTGGCTGAATCGTCAGCACTTTTCCTTACACAACAGGAGGGCAGCTTAACGCCCTTAACATGGGTTATCTGGCCTAAGCCCCATGGGAGATAAAATCTCCTAGAAGTGTCCGAGGTAGCCGTTGAAATTGGCTACCTCCTTGAAATCTCGATCGACACCGACTGGCACTACCTCAAACCCCCGCTCGTCAAAAACCAGGGGATTGCCATCGATGTCAACCATGCAACTCTCACCGACAGAGTAGCGGAAACGCTTACCGCTTCCATCGGTGCCGACATAAAATTCGTGCGACGCGTTGTGCCCAACACGCCAGAACCTTATGCCGTTAACGACATGGGGCTTGTCAATCCGCGATGTCCGCGGACTACGGCCCTTTCCCTGGTTGTAGTGAAGATGCATTAATAGCACCTCCGTCAAAACCGGATCGCCGCCAGAGTTGTCTCGGACAACTTTCTCTAATCGCCCGAGAACTTTTTCTTCCGCCGCCTGTTGCTGCCGCTCTCTTTTTGTCATAGAACTCGGGGATTATGGTCATACGACCACCGCTCCGCTATGCGGGTTGCTCCCCACCAGAATTTTCAAATTTATTTACATATTAATACGATCGTAGTAGGACGTAAATTAAAAACTTGAAAAACTTTGGTGGGAAGCCAAGCTCGGAACTAATGTCCATGCTTGGCTGGATGGCGCTACCTTAAAGGTAGCGCTTGAAGGCCTGGCGGGCAGCCATGGTCTGCTCGGTTCGGCGCCGTTCCATCTCAACTACCGTTTGGGGGTAGTGATAGAAACGGAGACCGACCTTACGACCCATTGCCGCGCACCGACCACAGTGGGTGTGGTCGGCCAGGTCCTTGACTGAGGGCCAGCGTCCAACCACCTTGCGGATGGTCAGAAGCGTCGGCACCCAGGCTTCGGCCTGCGTCAGCTTCGCCGTGCACGGTTTCCCAAGATGGGGCTCACCGTGGCACGCGAAGGGCTTCGTCTGTGTCTCTGTCATCTGGCCTCCTTGAAAAGTCTGCATGAAAAGTACAAAGATGGGGATTGTGTGAGGAATCGTCGACTTGTTGCGGTCGGGATTCGACTCAACTCAGGTCTCGTCGGCGTCTTGCGGCGTCCCGCCCATTCACATCACACTCTCCCCACCAAAATTTTCAAAAAACCTTAGTTATCATAATTGATGCGTACGCATCAATTATGATAACTTGTTTAGCTTTAAAACCTTTGGTGGGAAGCCGAGCTTTGCTCAGCTTTAATTGAAAGAACTCTTCGGCTCACTCTGTTCTCTCAGAGTAAACCCGGGAGGAATGTGTTAGCGCTGGACCTTTGTCACGGTTGAGTTACCGGACTTCAGGGCAAAGGTCCATTTGAGTTCACCCGGCTGGGTCTCCCGGGGAATTCCCCGGCGAGGTTCCAAGCCACTGGGTTCCGCACACTCTCCTTTCTCAAGGGAGAATAACCCTGTGTGCGGTATTTGGCCCACGCTGTCCACATCCCCCTGCTTAAACTGATTACAGAGTTCCCGATTCATCGGCGCAGACCTATCGGTCTGGCCGATCGGGAGCCCACTCCGAGCACCCTGCCACCCGATGCAATGAGCATGCATCGCCTCAGAAGAAATCTCGGAAGTAATCAGCTTAAGCAGGAAGATGTGTTTTGCACACCCTCCTACGCTTATTTTAAAGTTTGGCTTAAAGAATTCGGAATCGATTTGAGGGTCCGGTATATTTGTTTAACGGTTGCCTCTCAATTTGATCGCCTCCTCCTTCTTTACCACAACTTCTGTCTTTGGTATTCCGCCACTCACGTGGCTTCATAACCTTACGGCCAGATACTATCATAAAATAAAATTCTTGTCAAGTGTTTTTGACATTTAAAAACCCCAAATCCTCAAATAGTGGCTTTAAATATAGACTTTTTGACTATAAAATTTTGTCACCAAAAACTGAAAATTAACAAATTTTTAAAAATACAAAAACGTCAGCATCTCTTGACAAAATAAATAAAGTAGAATATAATAATAAGTGGTGATGGGTCGAAAGTCCTGTCACGCCCACGGCCCGAAAGGGCTAACCCGGGAGATTCCCCGATAAGCACGGGTCTGAATCGGGGTTTCTCCCCCTTCGGGAAGGAGGATGCGTCAATGTGGTCAGTCTGAAGTAGCAACTTATGAACAAGTTCTTTGGTAGCCCAAACCGGGCAAATACCATAATCGCTTAGTCGGTTCGGAAAAAGAGTCCCAAGAAAAAAATTCTGAATCTGAAGGGGCCGTTGGAGACAACGGCCCCATTCTATAATATAATCAATACATGTTTGAAAAATTAAAAAATTTAGGCCTTTCGGAAAATGAAGCCAAAGTATATATGGCCATGTTGGAGTTGGGTCCTTCGGTGGTAGTTGAGATTTCCAGAAAATCCCAAATCAACAGGCCCACCACTTACGTTCAAATAGAATCCCTAAAAAAGAAAGGCCTTGTCAGCACTCAGACAAAAGGTAAAAAACAAATCTTCATCGCTGAATCGCCGGACAAATTAGAACTTTTGATAGACGACGAACTAAAAACTGTTGAGGGTAAAAAAAGTGAACTAAACAACTTCTTGCCAGAATTGCTAGGTCTTTTTAACAGTTCAGGTGAAAGACCTCACGTAAAATTCTTTGAAGGCAAAGAAGGTATTTTGGCTTTGCAGAGAGAGTTTTTAAAAACAGATGATGCTCCAATATACGGAATTACTTCCTTGGACAATATACTTGAAGTATTCCCTGAATTTGAAAATACTTATACAAAAAAGAGAGTCAACAAAAAAATCCACTCCAGAACTATTTATACATCAAGGAAGGGGCCAATCCTCAAAGAGTCCGATGAATCCAGTTTGAGAGAATCCAAATTCATTGAACCTGACAAATTACCGCTCGGAGTGGATATAACAATATTCAAAGACAAGGTTGCTATTGTTGCTCTTAGGGGTAAAATTTCCGGAACACTCATTGAACATAAAGAAATCGCCGATTCTTTCAGGGCGATATTTGAACTCGTTTGGAATAAAATAGATTAGCTATAAAAAGACAAAACCGGGTTGACAACCCGGTTCATCACTCGGAAACAACACTTCCTACTTGGAGGCCTTCGGGTTCTCGTTCTCCTTGGCTTCCTTTTTCTCCACGGTGGTCATGACGACCCCGTTGGAGATCCAGTATTCCTTACCCCCGATGACAATCCTCTGGGTAACCATGTGCGTTCCTCGTGAACCACTACTTAGGGAGAGTGGCGTTTCCCTTCCAACCGATTAAGGTCGGAATTGTTAAAAAGAGCGCGCGAAGACAAAGAAAGAAATAAGGGAGTGGCGACCGCACCAGCCACCCCCTGTCAGTAAACCCGGCCACGCCCTTGTGCGGTGAGCTTTCGACCAGGTACATTATCAGTATACTCCCCTAAAATAAAATTGTCAACCCCATCTTAAGTGCTCCCACTCCATCTCTAATTTTGACCTCGGTCCTCGTCTTCAAAAATATACTTAGCTTATTTAGGATTTATAACCAAAATAACAGGTAACCCACGCTTGCTTCCCCGTCCATCATTACGATAGGCGGGGCGCTCGACCTATTATTTTGGATAAATCCTCAAATTCGCTTTCATATATTTTCTCATCCTCAGAAAAGGCAAAATTAGAGATGGACTGGCCGCTATAAATTCTGAATAATAGCGCAGCCCCACCGCACTAAGCGATATTGCTCAAGTAGATACAAACAAACGAATTTTTATGAAGTTTTCAGGAATAATAAAAATTTAGCCGGAAAATCCTTCTGAAGGAGGAACGGATGCTAAATTTTTATCCCGAAAACAAAGAAACGGAATATTGTTTGTCTATTGAGAGCAGCCAAAGGCATTACGGAGTATGCGCTTAAAGTGGTGGGGGTGGGAGCGGCTACGCTTCCAATACCGCTGCGGTTTTTATTTTAGTGACGATTTCTTTTTCTAGTTTAGGATTTTCTTTTAGGAACTGTCGTGAACCTTCAACGCCTTGCCCAAGTTTCTGTTCGCCATAGTTATACCAACTTCCTGCCTTTGCCAGAACACCATATTTGACTCCAGTATTTACAACATCCGAGTAACGAGAAATGCCTTCGTTGTACAAAATATCAAACTCACAGGTTCTAAACGGAGGAGCTACTTTGTTTTTAACTATTTTTACCTTGACCCTGTTCCCCACTATCTTTTCTGCTGCTTGGATTTGAGCAGCTTTTCTGATTTCAATTCTTACTGAAGAATAAAACTTCAAAGCCATTCCACCGGGAGTTGTCTCGGGATTTCCGAACATAATTCCAATCTTCATTCTCAACTGATTAATAAAAATTATAGACGTATTGGACTTGGCAACAATGGCCGTGAGTTTTCTTAAAGCGTGAGACATCAACCGTGCCTGCAAACCCATGTGCTGTTGATCCATTTCGCCTTCTATTTCAGCCCTTGGTGTTAACGCCGCCACCGAATCAATAACGATAACATCTACACCTCCTGATTTAACCAGTGACTCAACTATGTCCAACGCCTGCTCTCCTGTGTCAGGTTGAGATATCAAAAGATTTCCTAAATTAACTCCTATCTTCTTAGCATATTCTGGATCTAAGGCATGTTCAGCATCAATGTAAGCGGCCACTCCGCCTTTTTTCTGTGCTTCAGCAACTATATGCAAACAAAGAGTTGTTTTACCGGAACTCTCCGGACCGTATATTTCTATAACCCTACCTCTTGGTATTCCGCCGACTCCTAACGCCAAATCTAAAGAGATAGATCCTGTTGGAATAACATCAATATCCACCCTCTTTACATCACCCAATCGCATAATGGCTCCCTCGCCATACTTTTCCTGAATCTCTTTAACTGTCATGTCTACATGTTTGCTTTGTCCTGAGCCTGCCGAAGGATTGTTTTTTTCTTCTTGTTTTTCGGTTTGTTTTTTTGCCATTTTTTGATAAGCGCTCCTCCAAACGCTTTTAAATTTATCTAAACATCTTAACAAAACATATTATTAAATCAACCCCATACTCAAGCCTCCTGAATAGCTCACGCAACCTCTTATGCATGCTGCGTAGAACCATTTTTTAAAATACTACTGATTTTAAAAAATGGTTCTACCTCCGCCAGTTGATTTGGTAATAAGGTGAAAGTTAAGGAAAGAGGGTCAAACAAGAACAGAGGTGGGAGGAGCTTCGCAAGTTTTACGCTTACGTAGACTCTTTCTAATCCTGAATCCATCCACCCGCAAGGAGTTTGCTCCTTGCGGGCTTTTTATTTTTATAGATTTATAATATAACTATAACTTTATTTTAGACTAGTTTGACCTTCTATTGCCAGTCATCATCTATCCACTAAAACAACCAGCGGAGGGAGACACTTTTTACAAAATTAGCCCCGACGCTTCTCCGACGCTATTGGTCGGAGTTCCGGTCGGGGTCCCGACACGTTGTCGTCGGGACAAATTTTTAAAAAGTGCACCCCGCAGTCACGCATGGAGGTTGTATCAGCTATACTTCTTCTGTTTCGTCCGCTTCTGCTTCCGGCGTATCAGCATTGATTCCCGTTGCTCCGGTAAGCATCACCGGTTCTTGAGCCACTGTGCCATCCGGTCTGATGTAGACCTCTCTGGCCTTTGCCCCATCTCCCGGCCCAATAACACCCTTCTCTTCAAGTATGTCCAGCAGGCGGGCGGCCCGGGCATATCCAACGCGCAATCTTCTTTGAAGTAGCGAGGCTGATGCCTTACCCGCCAAGACAACCGTTTCTTTGGCTTCGCCATACATATCATCATCGGCATCGTCGTTTCCCCCTCCCGTAAATCCTCCCCTAGAATTAATGTTCGCATTGAAATCAAGTTTCAAATCATTCTCCTCGCTTACTTCCATGCTTTCCGCCTGTGCGTGAATAAACCTCATGACATCTTTGACCTCTTTCTCGGTTACCATTGCCCCCTGCAAACGGCGAGGCTTGGCGACATCACCAGCCAAGAAAAGCATATCTCCTTTACCCAATAACTTCTCGGCGCCGGCCATGTCAAGAATAGTTCTGGAATCAATCTGACTGGCCACCTGAAGAGCGATGCGAGAAGTAATATTGGCCTTGATAAGACCGGTAATAACTTCCACCGAAGGCCTCTGGGTAGACAGGATAAGGTGAATTCCCACCGCCCGAGACATCTGGGCTAGGCGGACTATAGCCGCTTCAACATCACGGCCATACGAAGCCATCAGGTCAGCCAGCTCATCAATAACAATAACTATAACCGGCATTATCGGCTCGTCCCTATCCGCCATTTTGGCATTGTATGAAAATATGTCTTTTGAAGCGCTTTTTGAAAGAGCGTCGTATCTTCTGTCCATTTCGCCCAAAGACCATTTCAAGGCACCTAACACTTTTTTGTTGTCAATAATGACCGGGGTTATCAAATGCGGAATTTCATTAAACAAAGTAAGCTCCACACGTTTTGGATCTATTAGAATTAATTTCAAAACCTCAGGAGAATGCTTATAAAGCATGGAGAGAAGAATTGTGTTGATACTGACAGATTTACCAGTACCGGTCGCTCCTGCTATCATGAGGTGAGGCATTTTTTCAAGCCCGGCAAAAACAGGATTTCCTGAAACATCTCTTCCCAAAGCAAGTGGCAGGAAATATTTTGATTTCTTGAAATCATCATGGTCAAACATATTTCTCAATCCTATCAGCGCCACTTTCTTGTTCGGAACTTCTATGCCCACCAATGATTTGCCCGGAATCGGCGCTTCAATTCTTATGGGATAAGCGGCCAGAGCCAGCGACAAATCCTGCTGAAGCGAGGCGATTCTTGACAGTTTCATACCGATGGCCGGTCTTAGCGTAAACTGGGTAACAGTGGGACCGATAGACACCTCGCCCATTTCCACATCAATCCCGAAGTTGCCCAAAGTTCTCTTGATTATGGATGCGCTGGCATTTATATCACCGGTGACGGCTTCCTCTACGTCTTCATGCAATAAATCGGTCGGCGGAAGAACCCATTTGCCTTTCTTGAAATTCTTGATTACGAATTCCTTGTCTTCGGTCTTTATGGGCTTGGCAACAAGGGCAGGTTTCATTTCCTGTTTCTTCTGGTCAACAACCTCAGAGCCCTTTTTAATCACAACATTGTCCATCAGTTGTTCTTCTTCATCTTTTTTAGTTATCAATCCATAAAGCGGAACGTTGAGAGAAACCAGCAATGCAATCACGACAAGCGCAAGAAGAATTATCAACGAGGCACCGAATCCGACGGAAGACAAAAGTGGTGCACCGAGAACCACTCCGAGATATCCGCCCTGAACTAATCTGGTATCAAAATTACCGTTTCCAAATATATAAAAAGTTCCAAGAATTGAAGTGACGAAAAGAAGAGTGCCCAACACTGCGCTGTGATAAATATTTCTTGAAATTGATTTGATAAACGAAACCCCTAAAATAGCAAATGCAATCGGAACAATAAAAAATCCCCAACCAAACAGGGAACGCGCGAAAATATTAAAACCTTCGCCGGCCACTCCGGCCTTGCCCACAAAACTTAGAATACTCAAAACGGCCAATATAAAACTGCCTATTCCCCAAATACTGTTCTTAGTTTCCTGAGAAATATCAAACCTAGAGACCTTATCTTCCTTTGATTTTGCGTGCTTTTCCTTCTTTTTATGCCGTCCCATATATCACTATTATACACGATATTTTAGAAATAAATCAAATTGCCTAGCACCTCACAACCTCCACGCATGCTGCGGGGTGCACTTTTTAAAAATATTGCCCCGACGACAATGTGTCGGGGCCCCGACCGGAACTCCGACCAATAGCGTCGGAGAAACGTCGGGGCTAAATTTTAAAAAAGCACACCCCCTCCGCCGGTTGATTTATCGTTTTATGTAAATTGGCAATAAAAATTCAAGCTAATCTTAAAAAGATAAAGGAGCGCCGAAGCGCCCCTTGAAAGTTTAATAAAAAAATAAACTAATATTACAGAATCACCTCTGGGGCGGTTTTTGCAGTTTCATCATATTTTATCATACTAACATACTCCAGTTTGTAAGTATGTCATGAATAAAAATACCCCAGATTTCAGCGGTTTTGAAGTTTAGTATATTCCTTGGCGATTGCCAATTTTTATTACAAGCACCAAAAGTTCTTGTTTTAAAATACGATAAAGTATGCGATATTCCCCCACTCGCCAAGAACGAATTCCTTTAAGTTCACCTTCAAGGGCTTTGCCGTCAAATGGGTCTTTTTTTATGCCCCGCAGAGATGCGATAATGCGTCGACGATTATATTCGGGTATTCGGTTAAGACTTTTTAGCGCGTTTGGCTCTACGCGAAGTTGGTATGTCATGCTTGATATCAGTTTTATTGTTGAGTATATAACCCTCTTTCGCTAAAATATCATCCAAACTTGGATATTGCAAATGAGCTCCGGATTTAACATCTCTATCAACTTTTGCAATAGTTTTGCCTAAGTCAGGAAAGTCACGCATGACTTCAAGAGTTTCAATCATTGATTCATATTCATCAGCGGACATCATAACCGTCTTTGGGCGTCCTTTGTCAGTAAAGGTAAAATAAACACCCGGGGTTTGCACCCTTTCAGCAATAGTGAATAATTTGCTTCTTGCCTGCGAGATTGAGATTGTATTTTTATTCATATGTACATTATAACGTACGTCTAAATTTAATGCAAGTGGATATTGAGATAGGCTATTTTAAGCGGTTTTTGGCGATTCATCCCTGCTTGCCGGCAGGCAGGATTTTCCGTACATTCGGCTTACTAGCCTCAGTACTTCATCATTCCCATTCGGTCGCTCACCACAAAAAGAACGGCTCACATATGTGAGCCGTTTAGATTTGTGTGTCATGTTCACCGTTGATTAAGCTTAAGCGAAGGAACCCAGCCATCTAAAGACATTTGAGACGGTAGGCGCCGAGAGGCTGATAAAATATTGGACGGAGAGTCCATCAGCCCGAGGCGACTATGCTCACATAGCCGAGATAAAACCGCTCACGGAGGAGCGGTTTTATCGGAGGCGTGTCTGAAGGTGGCTGGTTCTGAAGCGACTATTCGTTCATCTCACTCTCAAACCCCGTCCCCGCCGGAATAAGTCTTCCGATGATGACATTTTCTTTGAGGCCGCGAAGGTAGTCTTCTTTTCCAACGATGGCGCTATCAATGAGAACTCTGGCCGTTTCCTGGAAGGAAGCAGCGGAAAGGAAGCTGTCGGTGGTCAAAGATACTTTGGTGATACCAAGCAGAAGTTGTTCAAATACCGCTTCAGTTTTTTTGTTCTCTTTGGCTTTAGTGTTTTCAATCCATGCAGTTCTCTTTTCAACTGTATCACCGGCCAAAAGATCAGTGTCTCCTGAATCAAGAACCTTAACCCTGGAGAACATTTGTCTGACAATCAATTCAACGTGCTTGTCGTTGATACTGTCTCCTGTCGGTGAGTAAATTGCCTGTACTTCTCTGATGATGTATCTGGCAACTAAATCAATATTGTCGGTAGTCTTGAACATTTCCTTGAGGTCAACGTGACCTTCGCTCAATTGCTGTCCGACAGTAACCAAATCTCCGGCTGCGACAGTAACTGTAATATTAGGCGCAACCAAGTATTCAATTTTTTCGCCAGTTCCGGCAACTTCAACGGATAAGATTTTTTGTTTACCCTTGTCTTCTAGTGCCAAAACTTTTCCATCAACATCGCAAACCAATGCCTTGAATGTCGGCGGTCTGGCTTCAAAAATTTCTTCAACTCTAGGCAGACCCATGGTTATGTCGGCTCCGCCAGCAACACCTCCGGTGTGGAAGGTTCTCATGGTCAGCTGTGTTCCCGGTTCTCCAATTGCCTGAGCGGTAACGATACCGACCGCTTCACCTATGTTGACCAGTTCATTCTTAGAAAGGTCATATCCATAACACAGTTGGCAGATACCTGTGTATGCTTTACATTTTATGGCTGAGCGGACTTTGATTGTCTTTAATCCCAAAGTTTCAATTTTCTTGGCAGATTCTTTGTCTACTATTTTGTTTTTCTTAACGATAATTTCTCCGTCTAACCCAACGATATCTTCCAGAACAGCTCTTCCTTTGACCCTTCTGCCCAAAGTTTCTCCGCTGACCTTGCCGTCTTCGGCATACATTGTAAATCCTTCTTTGTCCTTACAATCATTTTCAGTAACAACAATGTCCTGCGCAACATCAACCAATCTTCTGGTCAGGTATCCGGCAGTAGCGGTTTTCAAAGCGGTGTCTACCAATCCTTTTCTAGCTCCGTGAGTGGATATGAAGTATTCAAGAGAAGTCAGTCCTTCTTTAAGTGAGTTTCTTACCGGCAATTCAATAAGTTCTCCGGCCGGATTGGCGAAAATACCTCTCATTCCCATCATCTGGTCCAAGGTTGACCAAGTTCCTCTGGACTTGGAGTCAACAAGCATGAAAGCAGAACCGTTTGTATCAATTTGTTTTCTAATTAAAGTAGAAAGTTTTGACTTGGTAGTGTTCCATATTTCAATGGCTTTTGAACGTCTTTCATATTCGGTAAGCAAACCATCTTCGTATAATGCCTTATTTTCTTCTATTGATTTGTCGGCCTCAGCGATAATGCCCGGCTTCTCAAAAGGAATCTTCAAATCATCCATACCCCATGAAACACCTGAAATAGTGGCGTAGTGGAATCCGATACTGGTTATTTTGTCCAAGAAAACTACAGTTGCTTCTTTTCCAAATTCGTCCCAGATATCAGAACCGATAACTTTCAAATCCGGCTTGGTCAAAATTCTGTTAACAAACACATGGTCTTTTGGAAGAGCCTTGTTGAATATCATACGGCCCGGAGTTGTCTCAATCATTTTGAGTTCTTTGCCATCAACAACAAAGTCAGGGTTTGGAACTTTTATCAAAGCCCTCAAGTCGGTGAGTTCATTTTCAAAAGATAAGAGCGCCTCATATCGTGAGGAAAATACTTTACCCTCGCCCTTTGCGCCTTTTAATACACTGGTAAGATAATAGGCACCGAAAGAAACGTCATGGCTAGGTGAAGCAACCGGCTCTCCGGTGGCAGGTTTCAAAATTCCATGGCTGGCAAGCATTAACTCTCTGGCCTCTCTCTGGGCTTCATTGGTCAATGGTAAGTGAACAGCCATCTGGTCTCCATCAAAGTCGGCATTGAAGGCGTGAGTTGGCAAAGCCGGAATCTTGATGGCTTTACCCTCAATCAGGGTCGGACTGAATGCCTGAACGGATAACCGGTGCAAGGTCGGAGCACGGTTGAGCAAAACAAGTTTGTCTTTCATCGCTTCTTCCAAAGCTGTCCAAACATCAGCGGTTTCCTGTTCTATCAAACGGCCGGCTGATTTGATGTTGTGAGCCAGTTCATTTCTTATTAAAATTCCGATGACGAAAGGTTTAAACAATTCCAAAGCCATCTGCTTGGGCAGACCGCATTCTGACAGTTGCAATTCTGGACCGATGACAATAACGCTTCTTCCTGAATAATCTACTCTTTTACCCAGCAAGTTCTGTCTGAATCGACCCTGTTTACCTTTGAGCATGTCCGCCAAAGATTTCAAAGCCCTCTTCTGCCCGGTTGAGGCGGCGGTGGTAATCTGTCCCCTTCTCATTGAGTTATCCAAAAGGGCGTCCACGGCTTCCTGAAGCATTCTCTTTTCGTTTTTGGTAATGACTTCCGGAGCTTTAAGTTCAAGCAGGTGCTTTAAACGGTTGTTTCTGTTTATTACTCTCCTGTATAAATCATTAGAATCGGAAGTGGCATAACGACCGCCATCCAAAGGAACCATCGGTCTTAACGCCGGCGGAATAACCGGAAGAATGGTTATGACCGTCCACTCTGGACGAATTCCGGCTTTTATCATTCCTTTTAGGAATTTCAGCCGTCTGGATATTTTTCTTATTTCCAAAGGATTTGATTCGTTTTTTGCTTCTCCTTCAAGTTCGGAAAGCAACTCTTCCATGTCCAATTCTTCAAGAAGTTTTCTGACCGCTTCCGCACCAATTCCAGCTTCAAACACTTCACCATATTTGGTGGAAAGATCTCTGAAGTCAAGCTCAGAAATAATCTGATATTTCTGCATGTTCTTGAGGTTGTCTTTCTCTCGGTCTTTTAGTTCTTTCAAAGAATCTTCTTCGTTGGTGTTTTTGGAATTTTTTAATTTGGATTTGAATTCGGACTCAATTCTCTTCATTGCTTCAGCTTTCAAATCTTCGTTTACACTGGTAACAATATAGCTCGCAAAGTAAATAACTCTTTCAAGTTCAGGCAAAGAAACTCCAAGAATGGTAGCAATCTTTGAAGGCACACCTCGGAGAAACCATATATGAGCAACAGGAGCGGCAAGTTTAATATGGCCCATTCTTTCTCTTCTGACGATTGAACGTGTGACCTCTACTCCGCATCTGTCACAAATAATTCCCTTGTATCGGATTCTCTTGTATTTACCGCAATAACACTCCCAGTCTTTAATGGGTCCGAAAATAGCTTCCGAAAACAAACCTTCTCTCTCAGGTTTCTGAGTTCGGTAATTAATTGTTTCCGGTTTTGTTACCTCACCAAATGACCATGACATTATGTCATCGGGAGAGGCAATTTTTAGTCTTATTGAAGCTAAGTCCATAATATTATCTTTCTATTAATTCTACGTTTAACCCCAAACCTTTTATTTCTGACAACAAAACCTTAAACGATTCGGGCAGATGTGGTGCTCTTATCTCTTCTCCGTTAACTATTGATTCGTATGTTTTCGCACGGCCCAAAACGTCGTCTGATTTAATGGTCAACATTTCTTGCAAGGTGTGGGCAGCGCCGTAACCTTCCAGCGCCCACACCTCCATTTCTCCAAATCTCTGGCCTCCGAATTGGGCTTTACCTCCCAACGGTTGCTGCGTAATCAATGAGTAAGGACCAATTGAACGCATGTGGAGCTTGTCTTCAACCATATGAATCAGTTTCATAAAATAGGTCAATCCGACATGACATTTTGCGTCATAAGCTTTTCCGGTCTTTCCGTCATATAACTGCATCATGCCGTCTACGGGATAGCCGGCTTTTTTGAGCTCTTCTTTAATTGCATCCTCGGTCGGTCCGGCCATAGCAGGAGTAGCAACTTTGTAACCAAGCTTCTTGGCAGCAATACCAAGGTGAGACTCAAGAACCTGTCCTATATTCATACGAGAAATAATACCTAACGGACTCAAAATAATATCCACTGGAGTTCCGTCTTCAAGGAACGGCATGTCTTCTTCAGGAAGAATGGTTGAAATAACACCTTTGTTTCCGTGTCTTCCTGCCAACTTGTCTCCAACCTGAGCTTTTCTTAATTGAGCAATGGAAACTTGAATCTTTTTTATTACTCCGACATCAAGCTTGTCCCCCTCTTCTCTTGAAAAAGTCTTAACGTCTACGACACGTCCTTGCTTGCCGTAATCCAAACGCAACGAGGAATCTTTGACATCTCTGGATTTATCTCCAAATATCGCTCTCAACAATCTTTCTTCGGCGGTTAAATCACTTTCACCTTTCGGGGAAATTTTACCTACGAGAATATCCTGTGAACGGACTTCGGCTCCAACTCTTACAACTCCGTCCGGATCAAGGTCGTTCAGTCTTTCCATGGCAACGTTAGGAATATCGTAAGTGGTCAACTCGGGACCAAGCTTGGTCTCTCTAACATCAGTTGAATAATCTTCTATGTGAATGGATGAGAAAACATCTTCTTTGACAAGACGTTCTGAAATAACGATAGCGTCCTGAAAATTACATCCTTCATAAGACATATAAGCGACAACGAGGTTTTTACCCAACGCAATTTCTCCGTCTTGCGTAGAAGGTCCGTCGGCTAAGACTTGGCCCTTCTTAACGCTGTCTCCTCTATTTACCAAAACTCTTTGATTTAAACATGTAAAAGCATTTGAACGGGCAAATTTCAAAAGCTTGTATTCGTATTCTTTACCCTTGTCAGTTTCTAAAACAATATGGGAGGCATCTACGGCCGTGATTTTGCCGGCTTCGGTAGCAACGACAACCATTCCCGAATCTCTGGCAACTTTACCTTCAAGTCCTGTTCCGACATAAGGAGACTCTGGTTGAATAAGAGGCACAGCCTGCCTTTGCATGTTAGAACCCATCAGAGCGCGGTTAGCATCGTCATGCTCTAAGAACGGAATAAGAGAAGTGGAAACAGAAAACATCTGTCTTGGAGATACATCTATATAGTTAACGTCCTTAGGTTCTGACGTTCCAGGTTCACCATGAATACGGCCAACTATTTTGTCGCCAACCAAATAATTGTTCTTGTCAGTTTCGGCGCCCGCAGAAGCGATAATATATCTTTCTTCCTCAACAGCATCCATATAAGTAAACTCATCGGTGACTTTTCCTTTGGTTACTTTTCTGTAGGGGGTAAGGATAAAACCTAAATCAGAAATTTTTGAGTACAAAGCCAAATGTCCGACTAAACCGATGTTTGGTCCTTCGGGGGTGGCGATAGGACAAATTCTTCCATAGTGAGAAGGGTGAACGTCTCTAACTTCAAAACTAGCTCTTTCTCTGGTTAAACCTCCAGGCCCAAGAGCGGATAATCTTCTCTTGTGTTCCAACTCGGATAAAGGATTGTGCTGGTCCATGAATTGAGATAATTGCCCTGAAGCAAAGAATTCCTTCAAAGCAGCAACAAAAGGCCTCGCATTTATAAGCTGGGACGGGAGAACGGTAGCAATATCCGAAGTGGACATTCTGTCTTTGGTTATTCTTTCCATGCGAGCGAAAGCTATTCTCAATCTGTCCTGCAAAAGTTCCCCGAGCGTTTTAACCCTTCTGTTTCCCAAATGATCTATGTTATCCGGAACAGACGACGGATTGTTGTTAAGTTTGATAATCTCTCTCAATATTGAAACGATATCTTCTTTTCGGAGAATTCTGTTTTCGGTTTTATCTAAAGCAAGTTCTTCATTGAACCTTTTGTTCATCCTAAACCTACCGACTTTAGAAAGGTCGTATCTGGAAGCGTTGAAAAATAAATTGTGGACCATCTGTCTGGCATTGTCCGGAGTGGCCGGATCTCCCGGTCGGATTCTTTTGTAGAGCTCAATCAATCCCTCCTCTTCATTTGAAGATGGGTCGGCCAAAATTGTGGCAAGAATGTATTTAACGGTAGGATCGGTATCTACATCTTCAAAAAGTTTCTTTATTTCTTCGTCTTTGGTTATACCAAAAGCCCTGAGCAAAGCAGTAGCAGGAACTTTTCTCTTTCTGTCTATTCTACAGGAGATGACTCCGTTGTATTCAGTTTCAAATTCAAGCCAAGCACCCCTTGAAGGAATAAGTTTTGCCCCAAAAAATCTTTTGAATCTGGATGATCGAGACATTGAGAAGAAAACACCGGGACTTCTAATAAGCTGAGATATAACAACTCTCTCAACACCATTAATAATAAAAGTTCCCCTCGGGGTCATAAGGGGAAAATCTGAAAGGAATAGTTCCTGTTCTTTATATTGATCGGTTCTTTTGTTTCTTAAACCAACTTTGACCTTCAAAGGAGCTTCGTAGGTAATGTTTTTTTCTATCGCTGTTCTTTCTTTGTATTTTGGTTCATCTAACTTGTAATCCAAAAAACGCAACTCAAGTTCTTTTCCAGTCCAATCCTCAGTCGGAGAAACATCCTTCAACAATTCCCTTAAACCGATATCCAAAAACCACTTATAAGAGTCCAGCTGGACCTGCACCAAATTAGGAGCTTCAAATTGGTCTATGCCAAATTTTGAGAATATTTTACGCATAAAATAAACACGGTCTCTCCTGTCGTGCTTGACGGATTCCTATTTACTAATTTACTCGATTAATTCTGGACAAAATGTGGTCGGCAAATTGTTAGATTCTTAAATAATCACATCCACTGATGAGCGGACTACGATCATTTAAGAGTCTAAAAATGGCTTATTTACTTGCTTTTATTGCCTCCACGAAGGTTTGGGCTATTTTATAGGCAGAACTTGACTTTTCAATGTTTCCAGCTACCTTTACCTTTTTTAAAGACAGTGTTTCTATTCTATTCCTTTTACAAATTTTGTCAACAGCCGATATCAACACCGAGTCCAAGTTGGCCTCAAAATCAAAAGTCAAGGTGTCTATGCACACTTTACCCTTTTGAAGTTTCAACTCCCCTTCCCCCCTCTTTTCAGTGAAATTTATGATTAAATTCATTTTGTTTAATAAAATTTTCGCTCCACCTCATCCCAAATCAGACCGCATAAAACCCTACTGGGTTTTTGCTCTACCTACAGAGATTCCCGGGCTAAAGCACCGTGAACCTTCTCCGAGCCGGCTACCCGCCTGCGGACGTTCTTCTTTGGAATGGAGGTGTCGCTAACTATTTAACAATACCGGATTCTTTTAGCTCCTTGCGGAGTTCTTTAAGAAAAGCGTCCAGAAACTTTGCCCGACGAGAAGCCATCTTTTTTCCTGTCTCTGTTCGCATTGAATCTCCAACCAACAATAGGCGTGTGAAAAATAAATCCAAGCTTGCCGGTAGTGGTTGAGGATATGCAGGAGGTTTACTGTTTTCCCTTAATGGATCTTCCGGAAAATATAACAAACGGTTCATTTGTGCTCCTGATGTAAAGGTCCTCATTATAGATATTGCGCCCACCGATTCAAGGCGATCGGCATCCTGAACAACTTTGCCCTCAATTGTTGACGCCACTATGCCTTTAGAAAACGAGCACTCACGAATACATGTCTGCACTTGTTCAATTTTTTCTTGAGGAAATTTTTTAATTTCCCGCAAAACATTTCCGGCAACGTCCGCGCTTTCGTTGGTTTCGTTACGGCTCTCCGGCAAATCTTTTCTATATACGACAGTGTCGTGAAACAATATGGCGGGAATAACCACCTCAAGATCAGCTTTTTCTTTTTTCCCTATTTTAATACCCAGATTTAAAACTCTCAAAATATGATTAAAATCATGACAAGGGTCATCCTTTGTCTGTCTTTCTTTAGATATTATCTTCAGTTGTTCCACCAGTTTTTTATTCATAATTTAAGACTCTTTATTTTCCATTATCTCAACGTTTAAGTCTGCGGCTTCATTTATCAAAAAAACTTGAATAATTCTAGCTGCTTTAAATTGTTCCATATTGGGTTCGTTGTTTTCTCTATGTTTGAAAAACTGATCTTTGTGCTGTTCTTCTTTAGAGGTAATTATTAAAATCAATCTGCCACGATTCTTCAACAAGTTTGGGTCTAAAAATGCTCCTTCCACAACAACTTCGTCACGGTTTTGGATTTCCTTTTCAACCCCGCCAGACAAAGCATCTCTTACCGCCTTCAAACCCTTAATTACATTCTCGGTATTTAACTCTCCAAATTGGCTAAACGCCTGACTTGTTCCTAAAAATAAAAAAGGTGATTCTTCTTTGGTGGTTAGCTTTTTAAGCTCGCCTCTCAAGGTATCCGCTTCAAATAACGGTAGATTTAATTCATGGGCTATTTTCTGGCTTAAATAAGTCTTCCCGGAACCTGGGACTCCATAAATAAAAACTTTTTTGTTAACCATTTTTTCCATATTCCAATTTAACCACCAAAATCTCATTGCTACAAGCGCGACCAGCCCATCTCTGATTTTGCCTATTCTGAGGATGAGAAAATATACGAAAGCAAATTAAGGGATTTATCCAAAATAATAGGTCGAGCGCCACGCCTATCGTAATGATGGACGGGGAAGCAAGCGAGGGTTACCTGTTATTTTGGTTTAAATCCCAGATGAGCTAAGTATATTTTTGAAGACGAGGACCGAGGTCAAAATTAGAGATGGGCTGGGAGCGCCTACCCATACCTTTTAATGCTCTGCAAAATACCCAATCCACTCATTATTGAGATAAGATAGCTTCCACCATAACTCAAAAATGGAAACGGAATTCCCGTGACAGGCATCAGTCCAATATTCACCGAGGCACCGATGAGGGCATGAGCAAATATGAACACCGCCATTCCGACAGAAAATATCTTTCCAAAATTAGAAACGACCGCCCTGCCTATCGCCAGTATCCTGTAAACAATAAATAGAATCACAGCCATCACCAATCCTGCCCCGACAAAACCAAACTGCTCGGCAGTAGCGGCAAAAACAAAATCATTGTGTGGCTCCGGCAAAAATCCCAAAGTTGCTTGAGAACCTTTTCCCAAACCGTTACCCAACCAGTATCCCGAACCAATGGCAATTTTAGACTGGATAAGGTTATATCCGCTTCCCCTCGGATCATTGCCTGGATTAACAAAAGTTAACAGTCTGTCTTTTTGATAAGGTTTTAAAGCAAACATCCAAGAACCATATGAAACAACTACCGCCATAATAATCAAAAAGAAAAAATGTTTTTTATTCATTCCGATAGCCACTAAAACACTTATCCAAATCAAAGAAAGTATTATCGCCGAACCCAAGTCCGGCTGAGCAAGAATTATCAAAACTGGAATGGCATAATAAATTCCTGAAACCAGAATGTGTCTGAGTTGATTGATGTGAACATGTCTTCGGGAAAAATATTTTGCCATGAGAACAATCAACATCAGCTTCGCCAATTCTGCAGGTTCAAAAGTAAACTGACCCAGAACTATCCAAGCATTTACACCCCTGACCGAGCGTGAATAAAACGTAAGAACCAAAAGAAATATCGAAAAAAAATAAAGAAAAAGAACCGGAAAAGAATAATTTTTGAGATAACGGTAGTTAAAAAAAGAAAGCAAAACCATCACTCCCAACCCGATAACTACAAAAACTATCTGCCTTGTTAGAAATGATCCGACCCCGTCAATACCATACATATTAAGAATACTAAACAAAGAAACAGCCACCACTGTGGCAAATAAAGGAAGGTCTATTTCCCTGAAGTATCCTCTAATAGAATTTCTGAAACTTTTCTTGAGAGCCATAGCTTTTTATGTAGTTTGAGTTTTCAAACAAATTAGTTGATGCTTCCACGTCCTGTCTTGCAACATTTCCGGGCAATGCAAATGGCCAAGCGACATTAAAACCTCTTTCTGATTTAGCAATAAACGTTCTGACATCGGTCTTACCTACACCTATAATATTGCCCGTATCGTCAAACAATATAACCGCTACATCTATTTTGTCAAAGTCATAATTGGAATTGTTAAACAAAATGGCATCCAACTCCGAACCTTGACCGGACGGACTGGCCTGAGCAATGCGATAGTCTTTTCTTCTTAATACAAAGTTTACCGCATTATCAGGCATGTCTAATTTCTCCCATTGAGCATTTTTAATTACAAGTTTTAGATCTCCGACTTCTCCTCCAATTTTCAATGCAGTAAGCACAAGCCATTTTGTCTGACCGGGCAAAATATAAAATGAACCCAAACTTGAACCTAAGCTGAACTCCACCCTGGAAGCACCAAAAGAAGTATTCGGGTTAAAAACCTGTGCTACAAAATCATAGTCACCTTCACCAATTTTTAAAAACTGACTTGAAATTATTTCTATCGGCATTATTGCCGGCTCACATGATTTTCCGCAAGCCAATATTCCACAATCAAGACCCTCTTCTTGGCCATTTTTAATTCCATCAGTGCAAGAAACATTTGCCACAAATCCGGAATAAATACCAAAACCGATCCCGCCTAAAATTAAAACGAATATTAATCCTATAAAAAGCTGTTTTTGGGTTCTGGCTTCCATATAGATATTATATCCAAGAAAGATAAAATAAAAAAGGCGTCTCACTTGAGACGCCATCTGACACTTTTTTAAAACCCCGTGTTTTGTAAATTCATTATCATTAGTATCATTTAAACTTTGATACGAGCAAGTGGATAACTAAATTTTTTCCAACTTAAAACCATTAGTCTGGCGACTACCTACTTTCGCCGGATAAATCCAACTATCATGGGCCTTGCAAGATTTCACTTCTGAGTTCGGAATGGGATCAGGTGGGACACTTGCGGTATAGTCACCAAGCTAATGGCTTTAATCACTTATTTTTTCACAAAAGAAACTTAATTTTACAAGGAAGTCATTACCCATTAAAAATGATTTATTAGTAGCTCTCGACTCAACACATTGCTGTGCTTACATCTGAGCCCTATCAACGTAGTAATCTTCTACGAATCTACGATACTTAATCTTGAAGCCTGCTTCGCGCTTATATGCTTTCAGCGCTTATCAGAACCAAACATAGCTACCGAGCAGTGCCCTTGGCAGGACAGCTCGTAGACCAGAGGTTTGTTCATCCCGGTCCTCTCGT